>Ga0056115_1001246_pt1 | contig 11899 bp, 8 predicted proteins | sample WorMetOlspDAHAB1_FD_77007 | JGI IMG/M metagenome (GOLD analysis project Ga0056115, IMG submission 77007) | Marine gutless worms symbiont microbial communities from Max Planck institute for Marine Microbiology, Germany - Olavius sp. DAHAB.1 ... | reverse complement strand
GGCCCAGATGAACCACAGTGAACTCTCGCATATGGCTGGCGCCGTAGATGACAGCACTATAAATATCGTCGAGGTTATTATTATTATTATTATTATTATTATCCACTGCCGAATCACTGTCGATAATTGTGTTGTACGACGAGATACATTTGAGATTACTGCAGTGATATAATACTTGTCGAGTGTTTCTCACTCACGCACGCAGGGTTATTGTTATATTGAATATAATATATTCAGATATAGTTCCTCACTTCATGAATGAAATCTGACATCGGGATTGATTGACCGAACGGCACTTTCAGCATAAAAAGCCTACAACGTGCCTTTACAGTTTAGTTAAGTTTGGGGGAATGGAAGCACCCTGGGAGTCTCGTACATCTCCTATTCAGTAGTGGATGATCATAACCAGCGAAATAACTAACCCCCTCGTCTCGCATTGCTTTTTGTTCACAATGGCTCTTAAGGTATAGAGCCAGCTCCTAACCACAGTAATGGTGAGGGAGCAAAAAAAACTCGACGGGGCTCATTTAAATTCGTTACGCCAGCGCCAAAACATGAAGGAAAATGACTCAACTGTCCGAGGTGAAACATAAACAAACATAAAGATAAATCATTCAACCTACAAAAACATAAAAAGACATACTCAAGGCCAAAGCGGGCTGTATGAACTGTTTTTGTTAACTGTGCCAACTGAAGAGATAGTACGTTGGCAATATATAAAACAGTTCTGATAATATTCCCTCTTAACCTCCAGGCAATCGCCCTAACTTTAGATGTTGTCAAATGGAGGGGAGATAGGTGACATCTGGAACTACTTAACGAACAGTAAACGTCGGTCGCAAAATATCTGTCAATCACGTTGCCTATTTCAACGTGACAATTATCAGTTTTTACAGACAGCGCAATATGGAACACTACCAGAAAAAAAACACGAATTTCACATGTCAAATATTTTAATTTTGCAGCAGCAGCAGTGTGTACAGCATTTTAGTATTAAATCACTGACTGCAATTCAACAACAAAAACAGGAAAGACGAACACAATAACGTACACTGCACAATTTACAATTCCCAGTCTCAAAAACCAGTACTTCATCATCCAAATACAACACTGAACTTCATGCAACTTGAACTCAGAAAATGCCTATTCGCTCTAAACATCGATCGAACACATGATAGAGCTTAAATATAAACGATCGATGTTTAACTTGGTCTTACACATGATTTGCATTTTTAGCAAAATCAGTTGAACAGTGATCAAACATAAAAGATATAATAGTATTAACGTATACCTTTGGCAGTGGCGGCTGCAGTCTAGAATTGCTAGAAAACCTGGAGCGAGGGTCTGTACCCCACAGAAAGCTCCAGAGAAAAAGACCATGGTCAGCGTAAACTCCTGAAGCCGACAACATGCTGCTAATAAAATTTTCAACAAATGTGTTTACAATTTAGAATTAGAACTTTCAAAAATGGGACAAAACTGGGGGTGGAGCACATGCCTCAGCATAAAACCGCCAATGACGCTCATCATAGCATCGCAGTTACAAATCCAATTGATTAACATTTCAACAAAACATACACGTTATTGAGATGAGAGTAATCTGACAAAAACAGTGATTTCTATATGTGTAAGATCAACATCCAAGTAATAGACAACAATTGACTAACTGATTGATGCCTGACTGGGGTTTAACAGCACTTTCAGCACAATAAGGCTAGTGCCTGTAAGGTATATGTAGTCTACTGTAGTTAGACGTTTGGTAATCAGTGAGAGAGTTTAAAATATTAATCGTTTTAAAGAAAATGCAGTAATATATATGTAAGTCGAAAGAGATAACAACAACAAAATTGCAAAACTCAGCTGCAACGAAACAATAACCAGTTTTCCTAAATGTGAACAGTTTGACATCGACACAACAAAATACAAATCACACTGGCAATGTTTCCTAAACAGAGGCACCTCGAACATGGTTGCACATATATCATGTCGCAACAATCAAGTCTCTTTGGAACAATGTGAATGTAACTTACGCATACAAAACAAAGTTGAACTACAAACGTATTGCCACAATCACAAATTGCATCGACGACAAACATGGCGCGGACTGGAGTGACTGAAGTGATGTGAGCACAACATCAAGTCGCCATTTTGTGGGGCAATCTTGTTTAAATAAATAGCACGGTAAAATATGACGAAAACCCAAATAAATCTTACGCCAAAGTTATCCACAGATGGTTTATTTCGAATGGCTAAATTCCACACACACAACAGGCGCAGTTACATCACAGTGCAAAAGCACACTTGCCCTACAAGATGGCGACAGCAACTAGTCAACTACTGCAGAAAAAAATTAAGGAACTGTGTACTACGTTTACGCAGAATAAACAGGAAATAAAAACACCCATTCAGGTATCACCTGTATAATAGGAAGGAGACAGATATATAAAAAAAATACACCATTTCGTCACACGCTCCGTCTCATACTAGGACTGTATGACGTTTAAGTTATAGTATTTGTTATATTATTTTGTTGGCCACTGGAGGGGTGAGTGATGTCATTAGTTTTCAAAAGTTGAGTTCGCAAATGGACTTTAACTCGTGATCACAAAAATTCTAGGTGCAAGTAAGTAAGAAACAAAGCAATTAAAGAGTCAAATGATGACCGAGTCAGCGCACAGGCACTAAAAAGTGTAGGAATAAACAGATAACGTCTTAAGAGGAATGCAGAAAACTCGTACAGACAGTGTACCTGCATTACAAGGCCACAGTGTATAAAGCCTGAAATCATTTTTTTGTTTGTGATATCAAAGTATAAAGCCTGTAGTTTCAGTTGCTCAGCCAAGACTGTGCCGTACACCATCACAAAGTTACACTTGGCAGGGAGTTGGCGAGCCAGTAGATGAAGCGATATTAATTGCCGCCAATGCTAGAATCAATGCTATACTACCAACATTCTTTCAACATTCACTCACCCATAGCAAAAAACACTCTGGCACTACTGTGTGGGTATGTGGATTCAATTATTCCAAGATGAAGTGAGGTGCCGGTAAGAATCTGCTATTTTCCCGACACACATCAGCACTGGCACCGAAAGTCGAAGGTGACGCAGAAATAATTTTGCGACAACGATTTAAAACGGCACAGACAGCAACGGAATATAAAAGTGTCATGATATGTTCAGCTGTTTCAACACAAACATGAATTGCAGATGCAGCATCATACACGGTGCTTGCATTTAAGTGCCACACAGTAACATGTAAAATAAAATTCAATATTTATAAACAAATTTACAAATAATGCAAGAAATAACAAAACAATATCATCGCTTTTATTTCTTAAATGTGTACACAAATTAAATGACGCTGAGCAGGAGAACTATTACAATGTGCAAGGTAAAAAATGATTTTCTCACTTACTTGCTTACCTGCCTATTTACATGGATATTTAACTTTCCACAATAAAATTTGAACAACAAAAATCAACTTTAAAATTTTCAGAAACAATATTACATTGCAAACTGAAAAAATGTGAGCCTATCAGCAAAAGTTGTAATACCACATCTAGCACAATCAGTTCTATTGAAGGCAGTCACTTCAGAACTGGTGTCCATGACTGGCTGTAAAACGACTGCCAATCACATGACTGACCACAAAGACAGAAAAACAACAATATTATAACAATGCAATTTAATCAAACCACAGACACGCATAATTAGTTTACATTATGCAAGTCAATAATATTAAGTCAGTTAAGTCAATTACATTACCCACCAACTTAAGCAAACTCTAGTGCTATATTGAGCATTAGAATGCAATTACTAGTTACCAAATTGCTGACACACACAATATATGAAAAATAACAATAAGCATAAATACTGCAAATAAGCGTACAATATTAAGATCTATGTATAAATGCAATGTATAATGATTGGACAGTACTGATTACACAGAAAATGATTGTACAATAATTGTTTGTACAGTACACAAAGACTACGATTTTTACACAAATTGTGCAGTAAAACCATTGTAGTGTAATGCGGTGGTAACCAGACACTAGCGTGACTTCCAGATACATGCCTACAGTTGGTCTGTTGGCTGGGATTTAATGGCACTTTCAGCAAATCGGGGGGCTGCATTATGCCTAAAAGGTAGTTCTAAGGGTTGACACAGAAGATAACATTAAATACAGTGCCTTGGGGTATGAAAGAATGTGTGCAAATAATGACAAACTTAAAAAGTTCTTTTTTAATATTGGATGACGGGCACATGTAAGACGTCTTGTGGCCTTTGTGTCAACTTTGGTGTATTGCACTCCGCGTGTCTTGCAGTCTGTGTTCAACTGCGTTGATGTTTCAATTGTTGTTGGCGATGTACTGGGAAATGAATATACAATTACAAAGTATAATTTTCCAGAGTTTTAATACCCAGTGCAATACATTATATAAAGAGCCCCCCCACGTGGGCAGCGAGTAGCTTTACACTACAAATTCCGAGTCTCAACTGCATTCCTGTTTCGATATCAGAAACAAAAACAAATGATTTCAAAACAATTATTTCTAGTGCTGCACAGCGATTGAAAATTTAAATCACAATTAATCGCACACTTAAAATGTTTGCCGGCAATTAATCGCACTATTCAACAAACTGATTACAAACTAGGAAGCAAAACGTTACGAGTTGCTAAAGACGGTAATTTCTTTATGTTGCTATGGTCTGCATCATCTGTTAATGCTGGTAAACAAAACATATACAAAAACGAGCAATGATCTCCTTAATTTTCATAAACGCAAATCTGAATATCACAAGAGTGACGAAAAAGTGAGGCATTTTGTAATGCTACATTTTTCATCACGATCAAATATTTCAATTGCAAAATATATTCTAACGTGTTAATCACGCACAAACCGCAATTAATGTGTGCAGCACTAATTAAAACAGTACGTGGTAACGACACAACATTCAGGACGTACAATTAATCCCGGGCAGCAGCTGCTAGCTCTTCAGCTACCGCGGACTCTGAAAACGGGCAAGAACATCCGCGTATGACTGTTTTTTGGACGACATTGAAACGGCGTCGATGGACTGAAAAAGATCATCGCACGATATATCCGACGGAAGCCTCGTCAAGAACCCGGCGAGCTGAATGAAATCAAGCTGAAGTAGTTTCGCTTCATGTAGCTTCAAAATACCTGTCACAAATTCAGCATGGAAATCACAAATACACGACCGACACTTGTTGTTAGGGAAATACCGAATATTCGCTTCGGTGCCGAACAGTGGTCCGAATAGTGTATTCGTATTCGGATGAATAGTGTCGTCAGAACAAATTTAAATAGTTAGTCTATACATGTATAGTGCAGCTAGTGACATCTATGGCCGACTTCACTCAGTCAGTGCAAGATGCTCTCGCTCAGACCGCCTGATTATGGGAGACGAATGAAGGGGAGAGGGTCATGGCTAGGCAGCATGCAGGCATGGCCATAATTAGCGAGGAACATAAGGAGGTGGTAAATATCAGAACAGCAGGTGCAGCGTCAAAATGCTCAGATGGCAACGCTATTCGTATTCATATTCGGCCGAATAGTCTAAAACCAACATTCGATACACCCCTACTTGTTGTATACAATAATATACAGCAGAGTATACATGGTGCTGTGGATTGTGCCAGTTTCTATATCCCGGTTCGGCTGGTGTAACACTTCTGGTCATCCACAAACTGAATTTTTTAGCTAGGACTATTTTCAGTGGAATATATCAGCATTAAGACCTAAACGAAATTTGCGTCAGAACAGGTTAATTCTGTTCACAGAATCAAATATAACAGTTGGATTATACGCGAGCGACGTTCACCACTGACCCATGCAAATTAATGCCACTTATCGCAAGAGCAGTTATTACTGAGAAAAACAGCAAAATAATAGCCACACACTGCACGACACTGCTATTGCTCACCTATTGCTGTTCGGAAAAGGAATTCTTCACCGTCGCGGAAAAACACGTCCCAAATACGACTGGCAATATCCAGCGACAGTGACTTGGCATATAGCGTAAAAATCCTGTTTTGCACGAAATACATCAATTACAGCTTTTGCATATAAAACAACTGTTGCTGTAGCTGTATGCTCTAGGTGCCATATGATGTCAGCTAGTCGACAGCAGCCTTGTCTGCAGTGCGTAAATGGTATAAAAACTGTCGTAAAGTTTGCTCAGATGGTAGGAGTTAATGACATGTGACACTGTCTGAATGTTGTTATTCACTCGTTGCAAATCAACGAAATACTGTAGTGAAAGCTTACACTGCCAATAATGGCAGATTAAAATAGCAATATTGTTGCATACATCAAAAAAGTTAACCAACAACAAGCTAAGTTAGTATTGGAATTTTACCAACTATGCCATCCAAACAATCGGGTCTTCTCAGTTTGACCGTTCCTCGATGATAGATGCAGTGAATGTAGGTTAAACTGAGGGCTAATAGAAAGAAACTGCATGTTCTACAAAAAACTGCAGGTGCTGCCAGCAGCTACACTAACCAAGTCAAGCCAGGCTTAAGTTGGTTAGAACTGTTAACTAAGCTCATCCAGATGACATAGGTCATGTGGTAGACAACTGGACTAGGACTGCTAGTTCAAAGCACTAATAAGGACCCGAGATCCAATGCAGGTATGCATAACATACAAACAGAAATTAATAAAATTCAGTCAAAAATGTATTGTAAACACAGATTCTTTGTTGCTGAATCTAGCAGACGAGTACATCCCACATTTTTGTCAAATTTGTCACAATGAATGCTTCCACCATGTTAAGACTATATTACAAACTTAAAATGCTTGAAGTTTAAACGGGAGTTAATTTCAAGCCACTAAGAGTAAAATTGGTGATAATTACCAGCTCTCAAAAACAGATCTTCCTTTTACTGTAGCTAAATAGCTAAGAACCAGGCAAATTCTGCAGTAAATACAGTTGTAAAACGTCATAAAATTAAGAAAGCAACAGGTCTGAACACAACTGTACGAACCTTTGCTATAATAATCGAAATGACCTATATTGTGTCAAGTGGGGCGTTAAACTCTACTCACTCAATGAAACAGTAGAATGGTTTGTATATAAAAATGATCAATGCAACACTGACACTCACCAATCAATTAGATAAAGATCGGACGTAAGACCACACTTAGTGAAGTGCACGTGCAGTTTTGGCAGGTTTTCTTTAAGAAATTCCTCATACGCATCAAAGTACACTTTCATCTACAATGCATCAGCAGTGGAGTCACATTTAAGATGACTCCCTCCTGTGCACAAATTCAGTTTCATTAGTTTATCAAAGTTCACTATTACACCAGTGGTTTTCAACCAGGGTTTCACGGACCCTAGAATTCCGTCAGCGCCAGCCAGGGGTTCCTCCAGTGGCCATAAAAAATGTATAAAAATAATGACAGAAATTGCTGAAGAACACTGTGCTACTGGTTAACAATAAAGTAATATTGGCTATTCCAACCACATGAATTTATTTTTGATTTAGGCCACAATTAGAGTTATACACATACGCCAGTATCATTCAGTGTTTTTCTGTACAAGTTTCTGCGAGCAATCTGAATGCTCAGACGGTTCCATTCTGATAAAAAGGGTCGGAAAAACTGCATTACACTGTAGTCAGAACCGAACTCCGCATGTGAAATGTTCCTCAACATAGAGACCACGAAGGGTCACAGCCACAGTCATAACAAAACAGGCATCAAGACGGCGATAATCTTTAACGTTAAAAGTCACGTTCACTATATCAATCACTTTCAAAAGTATCGTATAAAAATAAAGGACATATCACTGCCACAATGCTCAATTCGCGATCTGAATCACCGCGAGATATACAGAAAACGTGAAAGCAGCAGTAAGCAGAATTAAACACTATGGTGAAAGAAAACACTTGTGACAGACCACAACACTGAAATCACGACACTGTGGAGGATATTTTGCAATCGGTCTTGACAGCCAATCAACTGACTGATACAGACAAAAAAAACGATTACAGGTAAATATAAACAACTAAATACAACTCGGAAAACCCAAACAACTAAATCGTTGGAACACAACGAGCAAGCCTGATTGAGTCGCTGCTTAAGACACTTGGTCAGGAAACGAGGTGGGCTTATTCTGCCAATCCCAAGCACCACATGGGGCGACGACAGAGACAAACAACTTGGACTTACCAGGTTTCTGTCCAGTCTAAAGAAAGCGATTTGGCATGGACGGTTCAGCAGGTTAGCAAAGCACGTGAAAGCATCATAGACATCCATGTTTAACAGCAGAACTGCAGCAACGAATGACATTCCTTGCACCTGCACAAGGCATAGACACATCACACCCAACGTTACAACAGTTAGTATCTGATGAACTGCGCCAAATCTCAACCAAGCAAGGTTGCACGGCACATAAAAAACAACACAAACTACCATACTTAGCGTATTTAAACGCTAATACTCATTGGATGTCACTTATGCTTAACCATGGTTGACTGAGCCAACGAGACTGTGGGTGGCATGCTGAATGTGATGAATTTTGGAATGACATGTGACTGCCAAATAGGAAAGTTTGACCTACAGGTTTCAATGTGCTGATGCACTATTTGGCTACTTGTGTATATAAAACTCTTGTAAATAGTTGAAAAAACGCGTTGATTATATAAACCTGTGACTATATGCACCTGCTAATTTTAAGAACCTGAAAACTTGTGGTCTGTACAAGTTTATAACTTTATATATACCTCAGTGTTATCTCCTTGGTTTTAGCTAGATATCTGTTCGTTGTTTTACGTACTTCTTGCATACTGTTAATTGTCTGCATTCCAGTTCTTTTATCTCATATCAATTTATGGAGTATTACGCACACTTGGTCACATATATTACTTACTTACGTACATTTGACATAAATATCAAGCAACACATACATATCCAACATCAGGACGATAGCATGCATACGCGCCAAGAAGACCTTGCAAAAGGTCGTGAAATGGTCCATCCTGCGTTCAAACAAACACCCGTATCTCATTCCTCTATGCAAATGCACAGCCAAGAAAATAAACACACGCACAGAATGACGGAATCAAAAATATGGTGTTAAATCCCAAACTTGAGAAGGCAGTGGAAGACTCACTGAATGTCCCATCATGCAAGGATTGCTGATACCACTACCAATAAATGGCATCGATCTCCAAATGCACGCAGCTTCCTTGTAATTTGATCAGTCCACAATCAAACCCAAGTGCGAGTCAACATCAGTTATCTCAGATTCAAAGCTACATTACGAAGAAGCATTAACAAGTAGAAACTACACGAGCTGACAACAACAAAAACATTAACAGCAGGCTGAAGTGTTAAGTTTACCTTCTGAAAAATTCCCAGATGTGGAAATGTCCTGGAAACGTCCAACCGTATGACATCGACACTAGACTCCTGGTTCGTCAGTGAATCTGCGGCAAACGAAAAATGACAACAATGCTGTGCGGGACACAAAGTGTGAAGTCTGTGTGCCTCTCCAGTCGCAAGGCATAACACAATTTCATCTCTGACCTTTGACCTTCAAACGGGTACCATATTCACACAGTACATGGGAAACCTTTCTGCCAGTACCCATTTTGGGGCTTACTGAATTTTTCCTTCTCGAATTAGGTGCAGAGATGTTATACAACAACAACAGACAATTCAAATGATACACACCAAGATCAGTATTGTCATACTATGAAGATACTGTCATACAGTTAACAACTGTTTTGTATGACAATATCTCCACGATAAAGAAAAGAAAAGCTGCAGATACCCGAGAAAGATGCCAGACTGTCAGAATCTGAAGCACTGTAATCTTTTGTGTTATGCAGTCGTTCTTCGGCTCTTTGCAGACATATCTCATACAATTCTAAAATACAGCGTAAACCTCAAACAATTATATGCAAGCTCCATTACCAATAAAACACGAATAATGACAGTACTTAATAATAATATGTTCAGCAACTGATGTGCGGATCCGACAACATGCTGCACTGTGTAATTTAATTTTTTTCACAGACAGGAGTACTGATATAAATTTGTCAGTAAAACCTGCCGATGGAAATCAAAATAATATACATATCCAAAGTCAAGAACTCCTATCACTGCAGCACGAAAACTGCTTCATGAAAACACACAGATAACTAAGCCGATAATACATGCAGAAGAGCAATAATTGTGACACATGCCTGAAGTTATGTTCAGCTCATTTGCCACACAAAGTTTCCACACTTGACCACGTATGCTGGCTGGAAGGCCACGCCACCACAGGTCTCTTGCTAACTTCGTATTTTTCCTGAAGATTTACAAAAACCAAATAGCTTAGTTATACAAACAAAAACGCTCAAGTGAGTGAGCAAAGTTTAATGTCTCACCCGACAAATAATAGGTCATTTCCAGGACAAATTTTACACAGGCTATATAGACCAACCAACATTGACGAAGTTCTGAAGGGCAAAATGATCTGTTTAGACATAAAGGAGCAATCTCATGAATATGCTTGGTCCTGTTTATATCTCAGTACTGCAATGTGACAAAAACACTAATGATTCTCTTACAGGAAAAGCCAATAATTTATCGTAAACATGAGCATGATGCGTTAATAAAAATTGGCACTCATTAGCACAGTCCTTTTGAACAATCCCGTACATAAACAACAAATCTCAAACTTCAAATTTCACACTGTCAGGGTAATTTTCTTGAGCATACACATAAGCTTATATACGAAACAAGTTTATTTACAATACAAATATATACCAAGCAAACAGAAATTAATAACCAGATGATAAAATATTGAGGGACACCAACAGAATTTCCTCTCCCTCCCTCCCCCGCTCTCAAAACAGTATCTTATGCCATTTTTTCCAGGACCAAACGGAACAACAGTTTTGTGAGCCAATCCACAGATATGGCAAGAAAATATGTGCTAATTTCATGTCCTACAACCACATTATAACCAACAAGTGTCAAATGCACAACAAAAACGGGATATTTCATTACTTCTGCCATCTGAAAAATATAATCATATTACAGCACTGATGTCAAAATTTGAATACATTACCTACCACCTTAGTAACCTACCACAAAATAAAAATTACAAAAATGCATATTTAGTTGCAAATGATTTAGTCAGCACACGAAGCCCTTGAGAGAGATTTTACAGCAGCACATATCCACAACTCACATGACATCCCATGAAGGCAATATATCTCGTTTCCACGTTCGAAGCAAATGCGACACTTCTTCCTCGTATTTCAATCGTCTCTCGTGCTCCTTCCGACGATTCTCCTCGGCTTTCAGTTCTAGCAAAACATATCGACATAAAATATGCCACTATTTCATCATCGTCGTTGTCATAATCGAAGCAACTAACAACAAAAATTGTTGCAATAAAAGCATGCACTTTGACAGCTGCGTCAAGCAGGGAGTTTAAAAGTAGAGAGGTTGCACAAGCCTCAATTTATGTAATAGTCCATTCTTTACTCGACATCTCATTTTGCATGCAACCTTTCCGACCCCTAGCGGTTAATTGTGTCGGTGTGTGTGGACATTAGTTATGGCGCTCTATAAATTTTGTGTTATTATTATTATTTTTAACCCTCGGTAGATATGATCCTGAGGGAGTTGAAAAAATTAACATAGGCCTAATACACAATTGGGTATACAGATCATCAGTCCGTGCAGTCAGTGGCTGAAAAGGTGTCAAGTAACAAGACAGCGTTATAGCGTTGCACCAGAACCGAAACTCTGGAACAGAAAAGCTCCTTCCCTGTCATCGCCTGACGCTGAGGAAATCTTATTATTATTATTATTATTATTATTATTATTATTATTATTATTATTATTATATTTACGTTTTTT
>Ga0056115_1001245_pt1 | contig 11903 bp, 4 predicted proteins | sample WorMetOlspDAHAB1_FD_77007 | JGI IMG/M metagenome (GOLD analysis project Ga0056115, IMG submission 77007) | Marine gutless worms symbiont microbial communities from Max Planck institute for Marine Microbiology, Germany - Olavius sp. DAHAB.1 ... | reverse complement strand
TCAGTAGCGGCAGCACCTGCGCTGATTTGAAGCGTGCTGGGAACTTTCCGGTCTGCAGTGACAAGTTGGCGAGTGTGGTGATGGCCGGTGCGAAGACTTCTGCGCAGTCCTTCAGTAGAGAGAAAGGCAGAAAGTCCAGCGGTGATGTCTTGCGTGGTATGGACGCCAGCAGCTTCCGGACCTCGTCGATACTCACCGGCTGGAAATCCGATAACTGGGGACCGGTATGCGGTCGTGCAGCGAACACCCGGGGGCTGGACTGCTGTAGCGCCGACGCGATGTTGTCCCGGATGCGTCTCACCTTGTCGACGAAGAACGAACTGAACTTGCCGACATGCATGGTGTCCAGGACTCAAATCATGTATCCATTTTAGGGACCACCCATTAAGTTATGCTGAAAACACACAAGATTCAACAAAGATGTCAAGTTGCTTACATTTGGCAAATGTGGAGACAGCAGACATTTCAGCAGAGAAATGTTGAGATTAACGCCACTGTCAAGGTCTTCCAATGTCAGCGAAACAACTGGAGATCTGCATAATGATGCACAACTAATGCTCTCAAGAAACATTCACCAACTGCGCTACGCATTCTACAGTGTCAAGACATAACAAACAACTTCACAACAATAAGAACGTTCTTTTTACAGCAATATGTAGTGTGGAGATCAAAGGTATAACACTGCTAAGAGTTGATTTGCTATATGCTATGCACACAGCATCTAGCAAATCATGTCAAAGTAGCTGGCATTTAGGCATAGTTCAGTTTAGTTGTGGCTTTCGACACAAAAATTTCGCAGTGTAAATAAATCTTATGCAGGCTCTGACTTGCGTATTCTTGTATAAATGTGCATGTGCGTTTGTTTTTCAGTATTCAAAAGTATGTACAAACTTGTGCATTTTCTTAGATGTACACATGACACTAATCATAGGCCTAATCCAACATGCACACACATAAGTTTACATCATACATTCAAATTGCTAACAATTTATTATTATACACAAACAACAGGCACAACTGGAGACCCAACACAAAGTCTGTTATGGTGAAAAAAGTACAATGTGAAAAGTTGGATCAAATAAAATGCAATCAGAGGCTGATCAGTGACCATACTATACCAGACAATTTCATGTGTAAATGCTGCTAGTCATGATACCAGCAAGCACCATAAACTAACAGTAGTGCCAAAGACCTACGTAAGTGTTACTCCGTTAACAAGTGATAAATTGCATTACTTGACGAAACCAGTGTGTACAAAAAGCCGACTACACATCCAAACTAATGCAACAGTATCAAATTACTTCCAGTTGAGATGCCAATTAATTCCGATAAAAATCAGTGAGGGATCACAGTATCTTTGAAAATGCATGACATTATTAGTTCCAGTAGCAATAACCGCAACTTACATACCCAGTATGCAAATGCTGTTCAGTGAAATGCATGGATAGTGGATATGATAGAATGATTGGGGTTTAATGGCACTTTCAGCACAGTAAGGCTATATCGTGCCTTTAGAAGTTATAGTTTGCGTTTTGGGAAATAGAAACACCCAGGGAGTCTTGTACCTCTCCTATTCAGTAGTGGATGACCAGCGACATAAATAACCCCCTCGTCTCGCATTGTTTTTTGTTCACAATGGCCATTAAAGGGATGGAGCCAGCTCCCAACACGCAGCGACGAGGAAGGAGCAAAAAGCTCGAAGGGGGCTCACTTAAGTTTGTTACGCCAGCGCCACAACATGAAGGGAAATGACTCAACTGTCCAAGGTAAAACAAAACATACACCAACATGGATAGTGGATACCATGCACTGATGGCCCTTTCCTAAAAGGTAGGTATGGAGGCTCACGCTTAGCTATGAGCACATCAGTTCAGGAGCTAATCCAGACTATAACTGGGAAGCTCTATTCATCTATTACTTTTTATTAAAAATCAACAGTAGTTTCAATGGCCTCAATAAAGCGTGTGTTACATGTAACTTCACCATGCAATATTTGAAATTCAAAATAAAAGCCAAAAATGAGCACAAGTCCGCCTACCGCTGGTCAACACGTGCCACACAAGTTTTGCCGAGAACTTGTGTAACGAGTTGATCGAAAACGTATTTGTCTCCAGCATCAACTGCCTCCAAACCAGTCAGCGAACATTTTACTGCCTGCACAGCACATATCAGTAGAATGATAATCAAATGACTAATTGGGATTTAATGGCACTTTCAACATGAAATTAATGAAAAAGTTGAAAATGTTATGTATTGGGAATATGCAATAAGAAACTATTACAATAAATAACTCTTCAATCTGGCAGGAGAAACCCTTCGACGTGAAAGATATCAGGAGTACCATGAAACAAACAATACCCAAACTCAAACAACATACAGACAACGAACAACTAAAAATTAGAAGCTAACTGTAGCCATCCAACAGAAAGAGTGATGTCAAAAGAACAAGACGTCAAAACCTCGGCTGTTTATAATAGTATTCACAAAGAATATGGGAAGTTAGCATAACAGAACTTTAGTAGACGCAATTCGTTTTACACCAAATTTATAAGTCAGTCAGTCAGTTATTATTCTTCATACATATATAAAGGTCACTGCAAATGCCTTGTATGACAAGCTCTATGGTTGTTTAGTAAATCAACTAAAAATCAGCTGTCTAAGTCTCTAAGACATGCCTGAAAGGCGAGTTTTAATAGATGAAAAAGTCCTTCCAAGCCACAAGCCTCCTAACAATGATACTGTTCTCCATTTCAGTAGCTATCTGCCACGCACTGGGTCAACATGTTAAGCGAAATTCCCCTGCAAAATAATCAGAATGACTGTGCATTGACAACATTAGCTGATAATCATAATTGTGATAACCATTAACAACATTGCAGCCAGGATACCTGATATGGCAACTGATTGTACTCGGGTGGAAGCCTGAAAAGCCTGTCAGCAGCGACCGTTTCAGAGTAACCATGATCCAACAAATACACGCACACCTGAACAAATTCAGTTGAATTAAAACTCAATTATCACTAAAGACATCTTTCAAAGCAAGCTAATGACAATCAGATTCTCTAACTCTGACAATCATTATCCAATGAGGGCAATCCAGCAATCCACCACGAATAGTGAGTGAATAGAGTGTAACGTTCGTTGTGACACAGTAAAATAAATGAAACCGTAGCACTGAATAATGTGCTGAAAAGACAGTGTGCTGTTTGCATAGTGCTTCACAACCATCAAAACAAGCACACATGCTACAATGATGCATGTTTTCAATGCACTGCCCTATTTTTACGACAAATTACCAATGTATGACGACTTTCATGCTCAATACTGTTAATTAGTGGTTTTTTACAGAATCATCACCATGCAATCATTCTGCTTGGAACACAGTTCTCTAAATGAGATACCTCCATCATGGACAAACTTCTTAGCACCAGAATATTCTGATGTTAAATGATTACAGATTACAGAGCACACGGCAGCTTGCCTCTTTGTAACTGACTTCTTCCAGTCTGGCTCGCAGTAAAACATCTACCGACGAATCATCCTCCAGGTCGGTTTTCACAAGCGCCAAGCACACCATTCCAACAGCGGGCGAATGCAGCTGCTCGTGGTGCATGCTGTCAAACTGCTCTTCAAGCGTCTCCAGCTTTCCCTGATGACGCAAAACAATGCACATGCAGCAGATCAAATACTGCATGAGAATAATGCATGAGAATGAGAACGCCGAGGACAAGGACCAAGTTTGGTGAGACAGCGTTCTCAGTTACCAGACCTTAAATCTGGAACTCTCTCCCTGAACATATCTGTTCTGCCACCAACAAGCACTGTTTCAAACGTCGCCTCAAAACTTGTTATTTTAACATTCATTTTATTATGCCTTAGGCTTTTTGTTGACTCTGCAATGCCTGGGCGTTCCGGCTTGTTGTAGGTCGGGCAATATATATCTTTGTTAATAATAATGTATCTATTATGTTACATCGTGTTACTAATGACGAAAAGATAATTTAAATGGAAGATCTGTTCCAGCAATGCAAAAGTGGAGGACAAACAACAAAGCTAATCAATGCCAAGCATGTTAATATGACCTGCCAAAAATGGCTGGGATGAATTGCAAATAGCACTATCCACATTAGACATCAGATGTCATCCACTGTTTGAAAAACCTGTTTCTCTACAACTCACTAAAAATCAGCAAATTCACTATAACTCACTCAAGTTTAAATCTCACAAATGTTGCAACTCTTAAAGGCCAGTTCCGTCATCCAATAGTTCCTTGATTGTAAACTTAACCAAATGCTACACACATCAGTTTAACTGCTAACCTGACTACTGTTTACGTTTTGAAGTTGTAGTGACGTTTAGAATGATCTAATACGAAAAAATAGCAAATACGCTGTTTGTATATCAATTATTGTGGACTTCAGGTAAACATAATTACCATTTCATTAAATTCATTTTAACCACTAACTGGCAGGTTAACTGGCGGATGGAGCTCGGTTAAGTTAACTCGAAGTTAACCTTTGGTTAAGTGCTCTTGAAACACATTTTTCACTAACTAGAGGTTAACTGAAAGGTCAAACTCGAGTTAAATTATGATGATGGAACCGGCTCTTAAGACATTTTGCATGAAGAATGACACAGCAAAGGTGCATGGCAATTTACAGAAAATGTTTCGAACAATTTGCACGCTAAATGCACAATTCATCTGTATCGTTAGCATGTAATGTTAACACACCAACAACTGTGCACTTACAAGCAGCTAACAGAGCAACATAGAGTAAAACTACAAATGAGTTACATGCTCTTACTGAGTAATTACTGTCGATGATGTGAACTGCAATATTGCTCGCGGAATTCACGTAGCAGACGTACACCTCAAGCAATGCTGATGAAGGCAGTTCAAGCTTATCTGCAACAAGCAAGCATCATCACTCATATTCAGCGTTGTGAGCACCAGTTTATAAGTCCTTAAATAGTATGTCCTTATCCTCGGACATCAGGTCACTCGAAAACTTTTGAGAAGTCTTCACTCACTGTAATCACATTCAAATGCATCGCTGTCATGGTACATAACTTGCTGTGTCTGATGGACATGACAGACAGCAACTGTGGGTAGCATGCTACACCAATGTTTTTGTTTTGAGCCATCACTGATCAGAACCTTCAAATGATAGATGGTCATCCCTGTTAAGCTTTTCTTAACATTGCTAATCTTATCCCGACTGCAGCTTTTGACATTGGTAAGATAAGTAACACTATGTCACATGATTCAGATGGTTAAAGATCGACTTTCAAAACAGATTCTGCATAGGCAGCCAACACAATGGTCAACGAACAGGAAGATCAAGAACAAGATGGTATAACACAGTTACCAGACATCTGGAGGTACTGGAAGTGGACCCAAGCAACTGCTAAGGAGACGGCAAGAACAGCCGCAAGGTTTGCAACTCGATGCTACTTAGACGATGATGATGACTGATGCTGATAAGTAGCACTAGTAGTAGTAGTAGTAGTAGTAGTAATATAATAATAATAATAATAATACCTGGTTCCTCCTTTTTAGCAGCGGGTTCCTTGGCAAATAACGGAATCTGCAAAAGTAACACAGAAACATGCACAGCAAGCCATTTCTTCTAAACAATGTTACCACAAAGTATTACTCCACTTTCACTTCCATTTTTAGACTATTTAAAAGAAGAATGCAGATGACAAGATCATTAAAACATGAACATGAAAACCTGCAACAAAAATCAGTTTTTGTGGCTTATTATCAAAAAACAACAGCGAAATTCTAAGTGCAATTCAGCACTGACATGACATCCTCAAAAAATACTTTTAAGGGGCATCATTTGTAGTTTGCATCTACGTAATACCACAAGATTTTCAGCATACACAATCAATGATGACAAGAGAACAGTTCTCATCCATATCGCTTAACAGGGAACAAGGTTGTGATGGGAACTCAATTGCTGCTACAGCCCTGTAGTGTGGGACATTTGCCAAGCATGGAGCATGTGCCTATAATGTGGGTTGCAGATGATCAGTTCATGCTTTATTGTTAAACACACATACAAGGCATCACTTAAGGCACCATGTGATGCTGCAGATTGGAGACTATAGCTAAACAAAGTCCTTCCATATTGCTCCCACATGAGTACATGTATTGCAAGGTAACAGATGACAACAGTAAAAACAGACGGTTAGACTCACCGATTTTTCATTTGGATATAAAATAGCACGTTTGGCATCAATCCTGACACAACAGAAACAGTTAGTAGAAACATTGCAAGTTTAGTGGAAGTGTAGTATCATAAACGACATAAAATAAACGATATTTGTGACAAATAAACATATGTTAGATCAAACTGTCATTACTCTTCTCAATGCTAGTAGAGAAGTTACTTTAAAAAAGTTGGTTTGGATTCAACTGCACTTTCAGCACAACAAAGTATATTGTGCCTTTAAAAATTATACATTAATTGAAAGGGTGATATCTGTCAGAAAGTTAAAACTATTACGTTTTAAAAAGAAAACAATAGAGACTCATTATTCTTTAAAAATAACTATTTCAATCGCAAAATTACTGATAACACTGGTGCCAATAGTAAATTAACAATAAATACACTGTGCATTACTTTTGTATATCGACAACATCAGCGAAGACTGAAGCCCATTCAGCAAATGGATATGGAGGTTTCTGACAAAATGTTTTCTCATACTCCTCATCAACATATGAAGACCAAAATCCCGATTTCTTTCCAGCGATTAGCTATGATGTCCACAGATGACATAAAAAGCAGACACACAACACCATGTAATCTCTGACAAAAAATAAAAAGATACCATAAAATTCACACAAAAAATATGTCATATATAGGAAATCTTACAAAGAATACTATATGAACAAGAATACAAATGGCAACCTGTAAAAACAGACTTCATACTTGACAGCCAGTTAATACATATCACGTAGTAGCAACCAAAGTATACAGTATAAGTGAAACTATATAAACTGAAAACTTCTTCTGAATTCATTACCTGTTGCCATGTCCATTTCAACAAAGAGCATGTTTTGTTACAGATCTTAAACAACAATATAACTGTTACTGTTTACTTTCAACATCCCAAGCACATCAGCAACATAAATGATTTGATTTGCATGTTCCCAGACAAGACTACAACTCGGCAACTGGGCATTTTGTGTGGCTGGTCCAGTCGCCTGGAGGCTGGAACAGTCTCCCACTGGACATTCGTTCAGCACCTACATTATCAACTTTCAAAAACATGCTCAAGACACATCTTTTCTCACGTTCTTACTTCACTGACTGTTTCACAGAGTATGAGCAGCGAACACTGTTCGGTGCCTTTGTAGTGACTCTAGCCATGTTATTGCGCCTTATAAATAGTCATTTTATTATTATTATTATTATTAATATTATTATAAATTTTGCAGAGTATGCTATAAATCAAGATTTTAGCCAGCCTTCTAACAGATACAGGGCTCTAGAGGTAAAAGAGTTGGAAGCCATGCAGCAGCCAAAAAATTAGGACTTAAAAGTTTTTAAAGACTAGTTAGGATTTATCTTTTATCTTCGCTTGTAGTTGTATGCAGGAGATGAAGTCGGCCATTTCTCTGGCTAAATTCATGGCAAGTGCAATGTGGTATTCATTTTTATTTCACTTCATGACAGAAAAAAAACGAAAAAGTGTGCCAACCTTTTTCATCCACTTGGCAACGTCGCCAACAGCAGGTTGTTGTGCTGCAATAACACATAACTATTACATAGAAAAGACTAATGCATACTTCTACATAATTTCTACACCCTTTTAATTATAAAAACAACTTGTTGTCAACACTTATCGAACACTCATTGCCTAGACAGCCACTAAGCAGTTGACACCTCGACACCTCAGGCTGAGTTCTGGCTAAGGAACTCTTGGACTGCATGGGATAGCTGGCAGTGATTGTGTGTTGATGGAATGCCACCATCATGTAAACTGTTGGGTTTAGGCCAGTTTGCTTGAATGGGCAGGTTGCTGGGAAGATGTCAGTCTGTGTGTTTACAAAAACATTTGTGAGATACCATCAACTGGTTAAATAAATGGGCCACCTGTAAAAAGAGTAGTTAGTTGGACTTAGCTGCACTTTCAGCACAAATATCGTTAAAAACTGAAACTAAGAAGACAGTGGAACATGTTACATGTTGGGAATACTTAAAATGAAAACAATTAATAAATCTTCCAATATGACGTGAAAGGTATCATGAGAGTAGTCTTCCCAGCCAATCTCTCAGCTAATGTACTAACAAACAAAACTAAACAACACATGAAAATACACAACTTAATACAACTCAATAAACCTAAACAATTAAACACAATAAACACAAGCTAATCCCATTTGCCTCTTACAGCACTTGGTCAGGAAATGAGGTGGGCCTATATTCTATCAATCCCGAACACCACATGGAGCATGAACAGTGGGTTGCTGGAAAAAAGGTCAAATTGTCATCTACTCTGTGCAATGCACGTGTCTGTAGTGTTGTATGCAGCCCGATTGCAGTCAGTGCTGGATGGTCCATCTGCTTGGAAGCAACTCAACTGGAGGCTGCAGTGCATCAACCATCTGCCACATGTGACACTGGGCTGGAAAAACGTAGGGAATTATCCCAGGCAGGAAAGTCAGCTCGGCATTGTTTTCCATATAAATGTGAACACTGACAGCCTCCTATAGCAGCAGCAATGAATGCAACCTGTTCACCCGTATTGCTGTCAGAATGTCACTCTACAGATCTATCGATCGATCGCAAAACATATCGGTCAGTAAGCAGGGATCGCCAGTGTTGCGGACGGGAAGTGCAGTGTCAACAGCCAACAAAAACAAATTGGACAAAGTTTGCTCATCACACACACAACTACACTTCAACCTTGTACCAATGCAGGTTGAGCATCCTAACAGCAACCACATGACTATGAAGTACAGTCACCACAAATTTGCGTAACAGGCGACCACTTCAAACAAAGGGCAGATGACAAAAACGCATACTAATTATAACACTGTAATTAAACAAAACCAACATACATGCAGATGACTGAAACGATTGAGATTTGACGAGATCACTGTTAAACTGCACACACCCCAACAACAACATACTGGTTATCAATCAATAAATAGGTGATGAATTTTTAGAGTAGCCTGAGTATTTGAAACACTGCTAGGTCCACTATAGACAGTGTGTAGACACAAAATGTCACATAGCTGAATGTCAGGATGCGACTCAGTGAACAGAAACGTTTTGAGTCGAGTGCGGAAGGTTGACAGAGATGGCACAGACGTAACCTCCGGTGGCAGGCAGTTCCACACCTGAGGGCCAACGACTGAAAATGCTTGGCTGCCAACAGTGGAGTGTTGAACCGGATGCTGGACGAGGCAGTCACTGCAGGAACAGCGAAGTCCTCGGCGACTTGGAATATCAGCAACATAAGTGAATGGGCGAAGGTACGACGGTACACAGCCGTGGAGGACCTTGAATACCAGAACGTCAACCTTGGACCTGATGCGTTGAGGAACAGGCAGCCAATGAAGGCTGATGACTGCATCAGAGACATGGTTACCTGTCTTTATATATGCAATTTTAAAGCCATGCAAAGTATGTGACAACTTTTTGGTGGGTGAGGGTATTACAAGTCATGGACATTCAAACACAACAGATACGAGTAGTGTCGTCAACTTTTCCACTGAACTAATAATTTACTCCTCTAACAAGTGTTAAATTGCATTACTTGAGAAAACCAGTGCGTACAAAAAAGCCGACTATACATCCGAACTAACGCGACAGTATCAAATTACTTCCAGTTGAGATGCCAATTAATTCCGATCAAAACCAGTGAGGGATCACAGTATCTTTGAAGATGCATGACATTAGTACTTCCAGTAGCCATAACCACAACTGACATACCCAGTATGAAAATGCTGTTCAGTGACATGCATGGATACCATGCACTGTTGGTCCTTTCCTAAAAGGTAGGTACGGAGGCTCACGCTTAGCTATGAGCACATCAGTTCAGGAGCTAATCCAGACTATAACTGGGAAGCTCAAATCATCTATTACTTTTAAATCCAACGGTAATTTCAATGGCCTCATTCCTCATTACCAGTGACAGTTTAATGACAGAAGCAAATGACAAGTCCAGAGTAGCAAACACCAGCACAGCATATCTACCAGTTAACTCTTAAATTATACCCAGAAATAAAATGTACCATAGTTTCCTGTGGATTGCACATACGCAGCCGCTCAAGTTTCTGGCGGACGTCTTCGTGACAGTTGGAAGGAAACCTCGAGTCAGTTGTGGGTGGCGGAGTAGGCGCCCTATATACTGCTGTTCGTGGTGCATTAGCCTCCGAACTCGATGCAGCTGATGTAACCGTCCTTCGGACTGGTAATTCTGAATCATGAGACCATGTACAACTCATTCGAATACCGTCCGAAGCAGCAGCGAGTTTTTTTGCATGAGGAATGCCAGCATGCACGAGTGGCTTTCTCACTGGATGTGTGTCTCCGCCCGCAGAGGGCTTGTGTGCGACGTGCGAAGCAGCAGCAGCCTTCTTCCACTGTGCTGTGTCACCGTACAATGCTGCTGAAGGTTTGCGGTGATGATAAGACGGTGGCGGCCTAATCCCAGTTGCAGAAGGTGCAGGGCCTAAGATACCGAAAGGAGCTTTTCCAAGAATCCCCGCATGACGTGGAGCATTATTTGAGATTCCTTTGTTTTGCACAGCATTGGCTACATTCCCTCTACCTGGCTGGGCTTCACCTAGTGTTCTTGTCTCCCAGTTACACTTGCTAGATGACAACGGAACATTCCTTGAAGCATGTGTCATTCTAGAATGAATCCAGGTCCGTCCTTTTGCAGGTGGCTTGAAGCCTTTCTTCTGCAATATCCAAAATTAACAAACTGTTAAAGGCAACACAAAATGCACATACCAAACTAACACACACACACACACACAAACAGTGAAGCTGGACCTCAAGTCTGGAACTATCTGCCATCAGAACTCAGACAGCCAGAGTTGTCACACAGCCTTTTCAGACACTCGCTGAAGACATTTTTATTTGGTCAATGGGACCAAAGTAGTGTGAATCCCCCGTTTAACTGCACTTTAGAAATCTTACTTACTTACTTACTTACAAATGCACTTTTAACAGCCATTTTTCAGGGGAACGTGCGTTAGACAGCTGACCCCCTTAAGCTACCATACAGCAAAGCGTAAATCTCAAGCAAAGTTCTAATTACAGGATGTCCTAGGTGAGGCTAACCAGCCGTTATTTACTTACTAGACCTTATCCTTTCACTGTCCTCCGCCTTACTCAAGGGCAATCATTATTCCATAATATACTAGTTACATCACATACAGACAACAACTGCCATCAACAACGCATCGTAAGTTCGTCATAAGTCTTTCTTAAATCTGCCTAAGTTTGTCATGTGTTGCACTAATCCTAAGTTTCTCCTGTCTTCCTAAGATTATCCATTAATATTTATTGTTGCAACCTTTTCTCAACACCTGATCACCTGCAAACGTACAGCTGGAAAACTCATCGCACATGATCAGTTACCTCTGTGATCACTGCTGCATCACAAATAAGAACAGCAGAACAATAACATTTCGACAATGATCACCACTGTCATCACTACCAACTGCATACAGTTTGACAGGCCATACCTGTGTCAGCGACTGGATGTCAGCTAGTAGGCCCAGACTTAACCCTACTAAGACGGAAGTCATGTGGTTGGGATCCAATCGACAACTTAGCCAGATCACCATCAGTGTCATTCCTCTGCAGTCGGCAATCGTCAGGGTCTCTGAGTCTGCCCGTGACCTTGGCACTGTCTTGGACTGTAAGCTG
>Ga0056115_1001244_pt1 | contig 11907 bp, 9 predicted proteins | sample WorMetOlspDAHAB1_FD_77007 | JGI IMG/M metagenome (GOLD analysis project Ga0056115, IMG submission 77007) | Marine gutless worms symbiont microbial communities from Max Planck institute for Marine Microbiology, Germany - Olavius sp. DAHAB.1 ... | reverse complement strand
AGCTGACATGCTGTGAGAAGAAGCTGTCATCCAAGCAATCATAGAACTGCCTAGTATCCAAGCTGTAACTGTTCTCATGTAGCGGTGGCCAGTGGACGATGCTATAATTGAAGTCCCCGTCAAAAAAATGATGCTTCCCAGTGCCCATTTCATTCAACAGGCTGCGAATCGTGTCGTGATTATCAGTGCCAAAAATGTCACTATTTGGAGTTCGATAGCAAACACCTATGTGAATAGTATCAGCACTGGGACAAGAAATTTTGCACCATATTTGCTCAGGAAAACTGACACTTGGTTCATACACTTTGGCCTGTAAGGAATTCTTAACGTAAAGCGCCACCCCAGCTCTGTTAACAGGTCTATCCTGGCGAAACATATCGTATCTGACTAGTGCTAGTTCAGAGTCGAGAATGTCAGCGGTTGCCCAGGTTTCAGTCACACCAATAACGTCGGGAGAAACGGTGTATAGGCCTAGGCCTACGGTGTATGGTCATACTCTTGTGTCTTTTATTCGAGATAAAAACAAATAAAGAGCAAATAGTACGTATAAAATTCTACTTATACACCGTTTTCTCAATACGGTTTATATTGCGACTTTTTTCATATTTTTGATCAGTGCATCACCAGAGCGCCGAGCTCAAGTTCTCGCTCGGTTTAGGACTCGCTCGCCTCCCCAAAGGCCAGTGCTGCAATTAATACTGCTGATTCGCCACAGTATACTCACACAGAATAGTGGGTCGAGAGTCTCTATACTATGGTGTACACAACGTTTGGTACACACATGTCGAGCATTTTGCTGGTGGAAGTTTCGTTACTTATTTTTCGCGCACCCTGTTTATTATTTACATAAACATATCCCATGATCGCGCGCGGCGAGGTTTGTTGACGTTGCGCAGCTGCTTCGGTGAATGTCGGCGATTTATCGTTGCGTTCGGACGCTGGTGTGAGGCGATGTTGGCGTCGCGATGAAGAAATTTACGCTGCGTGGCGTGTTGGACGGATTTCGGTCGACGGTCGGCAGCAGCAGCAGCTCGGGGTCGACGTCGAAAGCAGATGCGGTCGGCGTTGAAGAAACAATCTGGTCGGAGCACTTCCAGGTTGCCAAGGTGGGCGTGCGTGATTATGAATTCGCAAGCTGTTGATGACCGATTCGTCAAAGGCAGCAAAGCTGCAAAACTGCATACGGTCTACTACAGTCTAGGAGGTCGCATTTTTGGTATAAATCCCAAGTTGGCGTTAACCGTGACAAAGTTTCGTATGCAGTCATTTTGAAGGATGGTCTAGACAATTATAGATTATCTGCTTTTGCTTTGCCCTTAACTCCTAACGTGCCTTTTTCTAGCCATTTACATTTCCATATAGTCTGGAATGAATTCCATATCCAGGGGCAGATCCAGGATTTATTTCCTGGGCTGACTCAGGAGGTCTGGTCGCCCCGTGGGGTCCAGGAGCAAAGCCTCATTGGGGGTCCAGGAGGATGAAGGCGACCGAAAGTGGAACGCAGTCAAAGCATCACACATTCAACTCATCACTGGCAAATTTTGGAAGATTGATAGTGACGACAGATGTTATATACATTAGGGTGTTTTCATCCATAATGGAGAATTTTCAAGTTAGTTGTTTATCTTCCTCTTACCCTGCATTTGGTGATACTTTATACAGAGACTCTAAGCCAAGGTATTTTAAAAATTGAACAATATTTAGGACTTGCCCAGTGCTGTTGAAAATCCGAAAATGCATTATTTTGTATAAATTGCCATGAACTGTCCATTTGACGACAGTGTGACGTATTGGTTCACTTGGAAACACCATATGGCAAGACGACAATGGCTAGAATTTGGCGTTTTTGATCAGACACCACCAAAAATGGGCTCGTCGGCTCGGCCCTATGGGCCTCACCGCTCGATCATCTTTCCTTCACAAAACTATAATAGCCAAAGCATCGGCTCGGCTTTTCGGGCCTCGCCATTCGTCTCTTTCGGCGCCTTTGCACGAAAACGCACCCCAAATGTGGGCTCGGCCCTGCGGGCCTCGCCTTTCGAGCGTCAAAAATGCACCAGGCGCCAATTCTTCACACCCTCGACGTCCGCCTCGTGGTCTCGGACATGCTGCGCTCGAATCCGACCACGCCGAGTGTGAAGGAGTATCGTAGTCGGAGCGTAGTAGTATTGACTCCGTTCTTATGGTTACCCTCCCTAACATATACCGGGCATTCGACCAATATATAAAATGCCAAATATCTCCGAACGCATCAAAAGTTTTTCCTCGAAACTTTCAGGGTTTTTAGCCCTTACAATTCTGGCCCTGCATGCAAAAAATCACGGTAGGTTCCTGATGGTTTTTTTGAGCTAGGGGGTGGGAAATGGAAAAATAGTGATAGGGGGTCTACGGCGACGCCTTCCGCCCATGCTAATGTGATGAGCTGGTGTGGACTTTGTGCCAGAAATGGCGTGGTGCAGTTTTGGAGTTTTTAAACTTTTTTTTCCACGTTTGATCACCCATGGAGTATCGTAGTCGGAGCGTAGTAGTATTGCCATCTACTGTCCACTTTCGAGCGATAGCTTACCAGCAAACCGTATTTACCTTCTCGTGCACTTATACTGTGCGCACTTGCTCGAAAATCATTAAAAATGACTGATTTCTCGAAAACTGGAAGTAGTAATATGGCGGAAACATGCGCAATCAATTTTTTGACTCCGTCTTATCTTTTTGCTCCCTAATATATACCGGGCATTCGACCAATATATAAAATGCGAAATATCTCCGAACGTATCGAAACGATTTTTTTTAACTTTCAGGGTTTTTAGCCAGTGCAATTTGGGACTCACAGGCAAAAAATTTTGAAAATCGTAGGTGTCAGTTTTGAGGGAGGGATGGGAAAGAAATTTTAAAAACCCCCTACATATCCCCCAATTTTGAATTACGGGAGCTGAAAATTTACACGCCCATAGAGGTTCATGGGCCCCACCTTCGTTCTGAACTACGTGACCCTAACCCTAAAAATGGGACGTGGGGAGATGATTGTAGAAATAAAAAAATTGGCGTTTTTCGACAATGGGGGCAAAATGAATTCATCTTTGAGGATATTAAGGATAGACAAATTCTGTAAACGGAATTTTGTTAAGTGTTGCAAATGCACCAGGCGCTAATTTTTCGCCCTTTCGATGTCCGCCTTGCGGTCTCGGACATGCTGCGCTCGACTCTGACCACGCTGAGTGTCTTCTAGGCGGTGCTTCTCCATGTGGGACACGTTTTCAGTATCCTGGAGCTATTCACCGCGCTCGCTGGATGGGAAGAGCTATATATTTCATCCAAATGTGGCTATTCCGCAACCAGTATGAACCTCTGCAGCCGGGAAAGACTGTTCGGAAGTCACGTGGCCTCTCATTCAGTGACCAAATTTGTAATCATCTGAAGGAAGTATGCCTCTTTGTTACAGCAGTATATGTCAGATATTGGTTCCAGAGCCAATCACCAACAGCTGCTCCAAGAAATGATTTGGCCATGCTGTGCTCACTGTCTGCATACCCACAAAAGGAAGTTGCGAAGGCAGCCATTGCAGCACTGGGCACTGGAACGTCTCTTGTGGTATCTTTCTGCTGCTGGTGGGATTTGCTTTTTTCGATGATGAAGTTCCAGTTGAAAAGAAGAGACTGATGGTTTTGGTGCTGAAAGAAAATGAAGGATCCGAGGAACCTTCCAAACGGAACCCACCATTTGTCGTCCCGACAGCAAAGAGACTTCACGATTTCGTCACAACATCGACAGTGCGATTTTTTCAGATCCTTGGCTTGTCAGAAGAGTTCCTGCAGTCTTGATTCTAGTGAATGGGAACGTCAGGATACATACAAAACTAGTCAAAAGAACGCTCAGTCTGTGAAGGTAGTCAATGATCTTGCTGAGCATGGAGTAGCTTTAATACAAGAGTTCAACAGTGCCTTGACACGCATGAAGAGCAAAAGCAATTTTTGCTGCAATTAGTGGATGATCATCGAAACAAATTCTCAGCACCTACAAAGTCTGCATTTATAGGTTTGAACAGTCCACAACAGTTTTTGACATGAGTTAGTGGGACTGATACATTCTGACAGTAGAACATTTGTACTCTTACAGTGAACTACAGAGACTGTCACAGAGAACTTGATGAACCGTACTTTGGTAGAATGGTACTAGAATTTTATGTTAAAATAAAATACTGGTATATTGCACATGTTAGATAACAAAAAAAAGTTTGCACTGTACAAATGACTGTATCAATAGCACAGTAATACTACATTTTTGTAACAGTTTATGGACAATGTTGAGTTGTGTAAATTTGTAAACTGAGCAGTTAGCGGAACAAAATATCGAAAAATTCATTTTGCTTGGGCAAGTCTTAAATATTATTTAATCCTGCTAATATTTTACTACAGCCTATTTACAGCCTCTAGAACATCAGAGAAGGTTGGACAATCAATTTCTGACAATTTCATTTTTAGGAACACCCTAATATACATGTTGATTCATATGCAATCCTCTGAAAGGTGGTCCCTAATTTATGCAGTGATTATGTGGGGTGTAATACATGGCGCTATTGTAGAAGTGCACGTATGTGCTCCATAGAACAGCTGTTGGTAGTAGTAGGATTATGGTTAGGGTTAGGCTGAGTTATTGTTGACTATTAACCTATTAATTGGTTACTTATTCTATGACGGTGATTTTTCTGCTTAGTTATGTGCACTTGTACGAGAGCACCGTTGTACACCACCAAACACTAAACCTATTACTAACCATACTACTTGGCAGTTAGTTCACCATTGTATACCTATTTATACAGGTGATGAGTTGACTGTGTGATAAGTTGATTGATACCCCCAGAAGGTGAAGCAAAATGCTTGAGGGTACAATTTTTAATGTACCCCTATAGAAAATTTTGGACGTGGCGGGAGGAAGCAGGAGTGAAATATATAGCAGGCCATAATATTACTGGTAGAGGAAGAGTGCTGTTGCCAGTCTGCTTCCCTCATATCAGCCCATCGAACCCTGACCTTAAATCTAGGTTCTAGAATATGTAGACACAGACATAGTGTCAGTATTAAATTTTATTATAGAGTCTGTGTTTTTATGTGTGTTTATTTTTCAACATCTCACAATGTGGAATGTCATTAAAATGTTGTTACACTTGGTGTACCAGTGCAGAACACTTACCTTGCATTAATCTTGTTCTTCCTTCTGCCTTCTAGGAACAGCTAAGTGATAATGTGCGCACTGTATGCTGTTATAGTGAATATGAGGAACCCAACTTCTGCACCATAGTTTAGGTTGCAGTTTTCTTTCACAGGCTCATAGCCACTGCACTTTTGAGCGTGATCCTGGGCTAATTGTTCATATGTGTGCCTCTGTGAAACAAGTTAAAAGGCTCAGCACTTGTATGGCACCACAAGCCACATATGCCACCTTATGGCGCTGTGTGTCACATACAGGACCTGCTTTCAGCCTTGGCCACAGCTGAAACCCACATTCAAGGACTTTGGACTGCAGCAATACAGCCATACGTAGCCCTAGTCTGCCGCTTTAATGGTCGTCACTTCCATAATCCATAGAAATACTCATTTTCCAACCCAAAGGATGGATGCTGAGTTGGCCTTGTTGCAGACCAATAATAGTAATAATAACAAACTGATTTATAAAGCACCACAAGGCCGTAACTTCAGGAGCACTGAAAGCAGACAGTTTGAGTTTACCCACAAAGTGTTCACCTTTGATCCATGATTGGTCACAAGTCAGGGAAAGTCCGCTGGTCAAAGACTGACATCCTGACCACTGAACTATGCCACCAACCATGTTATCAAGCAGTGTAATTTGGTATGAGCATACATTGGGATCTAAAGAGGCACACCATCCTATTACTGTCATTGCTGGTGTCTTGCTGTCGGTCAAGGAATTTGAGACCAGCACTCTCTTGTGAGCTTGCTGGCACTAATAACTCCGTTCGCAGTAACGTATTTACATCACACACTCGCACAGCAAACATTGAAAAGGTTATGTAACTCGGGAGTGAACTAACCTTGTGGCTGTGTAGTATGTACTGCAAAGTATTTATCACCTTTTGTGATTTTGCTGTTTTATTGTGCTTTTTAGTCTGTGGCACCCCGGTACTTTTAACTGGGTGTTTACATTCATAATGCATAATGGTATGCCTAAACTGAATGCCACATACACATGTGACTGTTATGTGATGCTTTTCAGACTGTGAGACATGGATTTCCATTCCAGCCAACAGCTTTGGCATACGATCCTGTGCAGAATCTAGTTGCAATTGGCACAAAGTGTGGTCATATACGGATGTATCCTTTTGCTTTGTTCCGCATTGATCTAAAGTCAGTCTAGCCATATGAAACACATCAAACATATAGTTAGTTGGACTTGTTTTAGACATGCTGTTCACGTTGTACAACAAGTCTTCATGAATTTGAGTATTGGAATTTAGAGCTAACAGCACTGGAATGAATCAGCAATATTTTTGTGCCGATCAGCAAGCTGTCAGGATGGGCAAAACCCGTCAATGCACTCCAGAGAAAAACAACAAACCAGCATGGGAATCAAAAAATGAAAGTTCTAAATACTGTGATTTACTGGCAAACTTTCCCTGATCTACGCTGACATGTGACCACTTCGTGGGTAAGGTGTCCGCTATGGGTCAACCAACCAGGCCAACTCAGCCTTCCATCCCTTTGGGGTCGGTAACTGAGTAGTAATCCATGTAATTACATGGATTACGGAGGTGGAGACCATTAAATGGCAGGCTGGGACTGTGTGTAGTTGTTTTGCTGTGAGGCTGGCCCGTGTGTGCGGGCTTAGCCTACAGCCTATAGGCTGCACGTCCGCCCTAGCCTGTGACGAACAGCGCTGTGGAAGCTGCAGTGCCGCTAGTGGCTAGTGTTATGCCTTTACTTTTTACCTTTATGATTGATAAATATTTTGTATACATGAGAATAAGTTCATTAACCGTAAATGATGTGTTATTTTCTGACAACTTGCAGCCAGTTATGCAAGCAGGTTTTACAATTATTTGTGGACTTTTGCTAATAGCTGCAAGAAAAAACTACTGGATCTTATTTGAGTTTAATAGAGTATATGCACATTGCTGTTGCTATATCCAACCGCATAATGGCGATTTTTTGCTGTCATCATAACTGTATATTGTGCATGATTTTGTTGACACGCATGGGGAGCCATGCAGGGTTACACAACTGTGCCTGTTGTTTAAACACTGGTCTGGATGATTACATGGTCTCTATATGTGTAGCAACTGGTCATATAGAGACTTACCCCAAGTGATTCGCCGACAAACCAACTCGCACGCATTCAGTGAACTCGCAGACTGGTCAACTTATGGAAGTGTTTGACGGAAAATTGTGATTAGATAATCGTTCTTGATGTGGTTTTTTAAAGCGCATTCCACGAATTCGCCGTCCAGGAGCAGGGGCGACGGAACGTTTTAAAAAGTGGTATGGCTCAAAATTTGCCAAGGGAAGGAAATGGGAATGATATAGGCTATTTTTTCCCAGCTGACGAAAGAATCTGAGGGAGCGTTGTAAGCTTTCATCTGGGCGGAAATTTGACTTGGTGCATTTTAACCTCAAAACCTGACTGCTGATGAGAAAACTTATCTGCCTCTTGCGCCAGAAAAGGACGTGATGCGGCCTCAATTAGAGCCTCAGAAAGTAGTTGGGCTTTGTCCGTGTCTGCTGAATAGGATACAGTATTTCAGCTCCATAGCGAGAGTTGGTTTGTCGGCAAATCGTCCAGCCAGCTACCGTTTAGAGAGAGCGTATTAGTGTCATTGTATGTACAGTATAGTTGTTTGTGGTTTGTTGGGTCTGGCGTTGGGTTGATGACGTTGAGACCACCCATCCACCGGTGCGTGTGTGTCCACAGTGGTTGGCCCCTGGTCGTCCGTCCGTCGCTCCATGGTAATAGTGCCTTCAATCATCGTTTGTTGCTGCGTGGCTGCTGTGCTACTATCGCTGTTGATGTCTCGACTCGGCTCGGCTGCTTCCCGTCGTCCACTGCGCCTCGTGGTCTCCAATGTGACCAGTGTCGGCGGCAGCGTCATTGGAGCGTGCTGGTTTCTTATACTGCGCCACTCGCCGCTTTCAAATAATGGATTGCAGCGAAACAGGCCAGATTAGCCGAATATAGCGAACAGTAATTAACAACAACTGCAGTAAAGTATAACACAATTGCACGCTTCAGGGGAGTAGCCAGAAATTTGGTTTGTTGAGCGGGGTGGATAAAAAGTTGGTCATCATAGTATATTACAGAAAGTTAACATGCAGTGCAATGTCGCGGGGGGGTCACTATTATGTAGCTGGGATGACTTGTGTGACTCAGTATGTATAAATTCCTTTATATCCCCGTAGTTACGCCTATGGATGCAGAATAGGAGTTTAAACGTTGGTGAAGCTGATAATTTCTGAGATCGTGGTTGTATAGTTTCAGTTCGTAGGGTTGGACGCGTAAAAGCTGTGGTACATCGTAGCCCGGAAGTAACAGACGACGTGATGTGGACAACTAGAAGGATGACGAGTTGGAATTTGATGACTTTAAAGTTGCATGAAGTTGCTTCCAACTAGCACTGTCCTGAACAGTGTCTATACAGTTTCTCATATTCAGTGTATCATTCGGCAATATCGTTTCATCTTGTTGTGCCCCCCTCCCCCCTCTCTTCCCGGTCCATACTCACTGTATGCCGTTGGCAAATGCTGCCTAACACTGTGCGCGCTGAACCTGCCATCTCCAATATATTTAGACCATTTCGGCGCCATCTCAAAACGGTCTTTTTGACTTTTGTCCTCTTATCGGCACCACATTGAACCTCCATTGTCATTCAGATTACTCAGGCCACTTTAAAACGTCATGTACTTATTACATTAGTTTGTTTAATACTTACTTGGGTTGTCACTTTTTTGCAAGCAGCATGACCCCTGATAGTTGTTTTTCACTTTTTTATTGCATTTTCAGCATACCGTCGCTTTATGTCATTTATTTTTCCCCACACTATTATTATCGTGGTGTTTTTTAATCTTTTGTTTCGTGCCTGCATTGTGGCACAAAAGAAATGACTGATGATGATGAATTTCAAACCACAGCGGCCATCTTTGATTCATCGCGACGGTCGCTACTTTTCGTATGAAACAACACGATAACCTCCACAGAGACAACGACGCACCAAGCCATCTCACTCCGAGCCCGATCCATGCTACCATACCCACTTACCGTCGCCTTTTGTTACGTCAGCGCATACGAAGCTTGTGCGACCGGTTATCGTCTGCATGCTGTGTGTTCTCGACCACCAACGCAGTTCATCATTTCATATATGCGAGCACATAACTACTGCTCGGCTGCTGCAGCTAATTAACCCACGCATTGCTCCAAGACCACCCAACACTAGACGCAACTAGACGGGACATCCCGTCTTGTCATAGTTAAACCTTGGCGGTTTATGTTCCATACGTTCAACTGCATCTGCTAATTCAGTGACGTGCTCGATTTTTATCGAGTAAATAAGTTAGGCAAAGGCATATTACACTTACATAGCACCCAAGCCTCAAACCGCAGCTGCAGCGGCGCTTTTGTGTCACAGACAGAGCGGGCGTACGCAGCTCTAATATTGTCGACTTCATTTGCTTCATCAGGTTCCTGCTTAATCTCTTCCAATATTTCTTGTTTAATATCAGCAGAACAATCTATTTCATTACTGTCCATCGTAGAGAAGTTATTCCTTGTGGTGTCCAGAGGAACTATCTTGATGTACTCTGATATACACAAATCGTCAGTTTTCTGTATTTGGAAGCAATGGCTGGCAGGCGAGCATATTATAATCGCTGGACGTTGCTGACTGTCACAGTGTAGAATTTCTACGCAGACAAGAATACACTTTAAATTCACACAGGCACATAAGCAGCAAGAAATTCATTGATTAACAAATTGATTCACTGTGACTCAACTGATACCAATGACAAAACTGCAGTGGAGTCATGGGTAAGATTAACTCCGCCTCCGAAATGACCTATATTGTGTCGGGTGGGGCGTTAAACTCTACTCACTCACTCATGGGTAAGATTAACAATAATTCACAGATTTTTGTTTATGTTATCACTAAAAATATTAACAGAAAGTCGATTAACAATTTGCAGAAAATGATAACGTAACAAGAGGGTTATATAAGGAGAGGACAGCAGTCACTGCCTTCTAACGCTAAGCCTGCGCCCACAGACTTTGACCTGCGACCACACAGCCTGAGGCAGCCCTGGTCTGCCGTTTAATGGTCTCCACCCCCGTAATTCATGTAAGTGACCACGAGGTGGTCACATGTCAACCATAGATCAGACATATATCACGGAAAATCCGCCAGCCAGAGACCGACGTCCTAACCACTGAACCACGCCGTCAGGCAAGTATACTCATTTATGTAGCTCCCGAGTTTGATAAGAATTATGGAATATTTGGACCTTTCACCGTATGAATGAGTTTAATTTGTACATGTAATTGTTGGTGACAGCTTTTCAACGCTAATCCATTCATGGTACTAAGTGTTAAGAGTATGGCACAAAACGTCATATAATCGTTTCAGGCCTGCGCCAGAATGGCTGTCTTATGAGAGGCGGTAATTATTCCTGGTTTACAGTGTTTCTCGTGTGTATTATGAGACCAGGATATACACTGGCGGTTGTAATTGCATGCCAGTAAACAAACTGAACGGCTCTGGTCCCAGCCGTAACTGCAGTAGATATTAGCGCTTTAGTGAAAATGCAGGACCAGAAAATGAACTGGGTTTTGGTCGATTAATCTCCAAAACCTTTAATTAATCGATTATTTTCGATCAGTTTTTGCAGAAGATGACTAGGCCAAGAAAACTGCAGAATTCAAGTTCCGGTAGTTGAACTAAAATAAAAATCAGAAACTGTCAATTTTTCTGTGTCTGTAATTGCATCATCTTTGTGGAGAGCCATTTCAGCAATTCCCGACTGTTTTATTTAACTGACAATTTTTTTGCAAATCAGTCGAGAGTTGACTACGTTATCACCAAAAGTCAAAAGTGATGTTTTTAATTGGAACACGGTGTACGCAGTGCTGTCGTATTTAGAAGTTTAGGAGATGATTCAAAGACATTTTAATCATTTAAACACTAAAGTCCATAGCATGTGTACATGCCACAATTCGGCATGACTTTCTTTTGTGTGTCCTTTGATATCGTGACCTACTTTTATCTTTTGTGTCTACAATGCAGTCTACTGTGCACTCACGGGTTGTAATGCGCTCACCATAAACATTCCACACCTCTGAGTCTGTTTTTAACGGTCATGAAGTTAGTTATATATATAGTCGTTGATTTTGCTCGTGTAATCCACTCCATGCAAACTGTAATTTAATAATAATATTACTAATAATACAACGATTTACGATGCGCCAGGACATGTTGTAAGTTATTACAAGGACGCCTTACATTTGCATTTTCAGTTTACGCGATTCTATAGCCTTGATCTCGGTGAGTGAGGTGAGGGAAAGGAAACCTTTGAAATTTATTCCTTTGCTATAGTCAGCCGTGCGTGAGCTGGGATGGATTAGACATAATTAAAGCTCATCAAGCGGCTCATTGTCAAACCATCCACTGCTCTCCAGCAGCCATTCTATCGTCTGTTGCTGCTTGTAGGCTCGCGATCTGTAGGATATGCCTACCTCGTTTCCTGGCCAAGTGTCGTAACGTATAGACGCCTGAATCTTTGTTGTTATTATTATTATTATTACAAAAGTACTGATTTAAGTGACACATTGCTGCTGGGGACTTCACAAAATTAAAAAAGTACAATGTGCCTATCAATAATGTTCAGTTAGCGAACGACAGTTGAAACAAGTAAGTTT
>Ga0056115_1001242_pt1 | contig 11912 bp, 8 predicted proteins | sample WorMetOlspDAHAB1_FD_77007 | JGI IMG/M metagenome (GOLD analysis project Ga0056115, IMG submission 77007) | Marine gutless worms symbiont microbial communities from Max Planck institute for Marine Microbiology, Germany - Olavius sp. DAHAB.1 ... | reverse complement strand
GCCCAGAATTATTAGCCTTTTTTTCGTATATAGTTCCGATTGATAAAATATTTTTTGAAACTATAAATGTATCTTTATGTTCAAATACATCGGGTGCGTGATTACAAGATTGTAATTGAAGACAAAAGACAGAAGAATGGCGACGAATATGGAAGAAAGAAATTGGATTCGGATGGTGGGAAGGTGAAGCGAATTCGGAATTGGGAACGCGGAAGGAGTAAAAAAAGGTGCTGGGCGAAGGGGAAGATGGAAGGTAGGAAGATGGAATGCGAAAGTGGGAAGTTATGAGAAGTGAAAGTGCCCCTCCTTTCCTCTTCTCCCTTTCACCTTTATCCTTTTTCTTTTATCCTTTTTCAAATCTATCCCACGAAATATACGTAGTATCAGCGCAGCGAACATCATCGAAACCAACAAACCGAACAAACTAATTAGAGATTTACTCCCTGAAGCAGCGGTATCAATGAAACAGGTCACGTAAACAGTAGCACCGCTGCCGCTTTTATTGTAATGAGTATTACCGGCGGTTGATGAGGTTTCGGAAACCACAGCCTGGGCAGCCGAAAAATGATAGACGTCGATTTCAATTTGAGGCGGAAATTTATGCGGATGGTTCACCCGGGAGCCGGGTACCATCCAGCCTTCGCCGCCGGTCAGTAAATTTCCGGCGGCATCGCAGGCGGCCTGCCATCGGATACCGTTGTGATAATAAATATCCACGTCCGTTACATCCGTACCCTCTGGGAAGGGGATATACAGTTTAATGGGATGGTTAAATACCGTGTGAGGCATTAGGTTCAACGGAGTGCCGACGGCTTGTTCACCGTTGAGTGCAAGCGATTCAACCTCATCAATTGGTCCAAATGCAGGCAAAAGAGGCTCATCAGCTGAAAATAAAATCCTGGCTCCGGTCAAAACACCGCTGATGATTTCAATTCCCGCATCGTGAATTCCCATTGAATTTTCATTATTTAAGGATACGCTTTCCGGTAAATGACGATATGCATGCGCCTGCTCGCGATCGGATTCTATTCTAAATTTAAAGTGACCAGCAGTGGCAGGGATCTGATTTTTGTATAAATCTTCAACTTCCACAAAGATCTGTACGATTACGTCCAGAGCATAGACCGGCGGAAGTATCGGCTCCAGCGACCGGTCGTATACAGCCCAAACCAGAGTCGCCGGTGATAAATCTTTGGCGACTTCAATCACCCGCACAGCAGAAGATTTCAAATTCCGTTCATAAAGATCAAACTCCCCGTCAGAAATAAAGAATCGGATACTGTCTGGATCGGATAGATCGACGCCATGCTCGGCTTCGATCAGCACGGCAAACGAGGTGTCATCATGAACCCGGGTGGAATTAATAATTCCGGCATCCGGCTGTGGAATGGTATCAATTATGCTCAAAGGCGAAAATGTTAAGGGGGAAATGTCGGATAAAGAATCAGCGGCTTCTGCGATTTGATTTCCCAGGGCGCAAATAATCAGTGCCACCAATATCAAATCAATTTTGAAATTTCGTAATGTTTTGAGAATCGCCATGGAAAACACTCTCTTCTTCCGGTTGCCGAACTCTCAGAAAAGGTGTTCGCAATAAATTCTAAATGTCACAATGTCAATAATCTCCATCAATGGTCTTTTTTGAATATACTAAAACGACTTCAAGGTCAAATCATTACCACCAAACAGATACTTGAAAATGTCCTGGTTTAATAATTAAAAGCTTGTATATGGAGCTTTTTAATCTATATACTTGCTGATAAATTGTGCATATTCCGACAAAAACTCAGGATTGTTGATAGTTTAATTATCGCTTCAGCTCTGAAAAATAATGTAAATAAGATTATCTCTAACGACATCACTTTAAACCAGCCCTGCCGGAAGGATTGCTAATCTCCTTCGCCTAAACGAAGAAAAAGGGCATGGCGTACTGCCATGCCCTTTTTATTTAGAGTCTGTTTCGGTCAAAGAATTGGTGGGCATTTCTGCCCACCTCCCCTCGCATATTTTTCGAATTCTACTCTCCGTGCCCTTCCGTGATATTCTGTGGTAATATTATCTTTACTTCCTATTTCCGCATTCCAAAATCTCAATTCACATGCCTTTCGGCATGCTAATAGGCCCCTTTTTTGCCTAAGACCACAAAAATCGTTTCAAATAAAATGTTAAAATCCATCGTAAAGCTTCTGTTATAGATATAATACAGGTCCAGCAGAATCATATCTTCAAAGGAAACCTCGCTGCGCCCCGTGACCTGCCATAAGCCGCTAATTCCGGATCGGACGGATACGCGTCTTTTATACCAATCCTGGTAAACTTCGAATTCATAGGGCAGACAGGGCCTGGGTCCCACCAGACTCATATCGCCCTTCAGGACATTGATCAATTGCGGCAATTCGTCCAGGCTCAGCTTTCTAATTAATTTGCCCACCCGTGTAATACGGGGATCATCGGTGATCTTTAAAGGCTTATCTGCGCCGGCACCATTTGTGATCTCGCCTTTTATCAGTTTGGTTACGTAATCTTTATGGATTTCATGGCCTGTTTCCACTTTCATGGAGCGGAATTTGTACATGGTAAAGATGCGACCGTTTTTCCCAACTGCCTGGGCCCGGTAGAAAACTGGTCCGGGTGATTCGAGCTTAATTGCCAGCGCAATTAACAAAAACAAAGGCAGCTGCAAAATAAACATCGGAAAAGTGATCAGCGCATCGAAGGCGTGTTTTATTTTGCTAAACAGCCAGGTATTTTTTTGGGAACACAGGCGAAACATCGTCAGGCCGCAGAAATTATCATGTAACAGCTTAATATTGATGATCGGAAGCAGCTTGGGAGGAAACCAGGCATTTATTCCTGCTGAGGTGCAAAATTCCAACACCGATACTAGCGTCGGTTTATCAATATCCTCGTCCGTTATTATGATGTCATCAATTTTAAACTGGCTTACAATATTGGGTAATTTATCAAGCTCTCCCAGAAACCCTTTTCCCAGAGAGTTTTTCAAACCGCAGTTGGATTTCGGTCCAACGGTGCCGACAACCCAAAAGGGCGCATTGTGATCGACGATGTATCTAACAATTCGGTCTGCTTCACTGTTAGATCCAGCAACGGCCACCTGCCGCCGGAAATGACGCCGCAGCCATTTATTAAAGACCACATGAACCAGAGTGATCCTGACTATAGATATTAGAATCACTGCGAGTGAAAAACAAATCGAAATCACTAGGCCATTAGCCATAAAAACCGGAATGCCTTCCGTACATGTCAAACCCGTCATACCAACAATGAAAAATGCTATCCCAAAAGCCATCAAAAAATCCAGCAAATGACGCCAAAGATATCGGCTCAAAATTAGAAACACGACGGTGCCTACCAGCAAAATATCAACGAAAATATAAAAATTATCTTCCCATAGGTTGGCAGTGTTAAACAGAAACAGAATGAGGATCAGCGTCAGGGTACTCCAGCAAAAGGATTTACCCAGCGACTCTAAATGTGTCTTGCGCGAAAATAAGTAATGATAGCTGTAGAGGTGATAAGTTTGGAAAAAGGCAATGGTCGTTAAACTGAGTATAAAAAAACCGGCGACCAGCCCCGCATCGTTCCACAGAAAATTACTCCATCCAGCTAACCACAGCCCCAGGATAAAAGCCACTATGGCCGCTGAAGCATCGCCGACCATTAAAGCGACTTTATAGATTGGGCGGGAAGCGAACTTGCGTTTCACAGCAATCGGTTTATGCTTCATCAATAATGATCCAATTGGAAGTGTGCTATCGCCTTTATTTACCATCGACACGTTGTCGTCACCTTCTTGTGCAAATCCTTGCCGGCTTATGCAGAATTAAAAGTTGATTTCTAGGTAATAATTTGATTGTCTCAAAAGGGTCACAGATAAGTGCATATTTTCACCAAATTTAGGGTTTAATTTATCATGTGCCCCTGCAATTGCCAATTGCAACAATTCTTAGCCAAGCAACCGTTAAGAACCTGAAATTACCCTTTACAATAAATATGCCACTATTTTGGAATATCACTATCTACTTGAAATTAAATATAATTCAGAAAGATTACGATTTGTTCGAATGTCATAATGTGAAATGATTTACTCATTAAAGTGGTATTCAGATTCACCAGATAGGCAATCTTTTTTACAATTCAGATTTAAAGAAATTAAATCCATTCCTATCAATCCTTTTATCTTTCCCCTCTATCCTTTCACCTTTATCCTTCAACCTTTCTCCCTCACCCATCTTCTCCGATCGTCGCAACAACCACAACACCGGTACCATAAACAGCATCGCCAGCACAAAAAAAGGCTTACCACCGGAACTGTGAAGCCAGTGGTTCGTCAAAAATATCGGATCAACGTAAGAAGCAAGCATTGAAATCGTTACAATCCTAAGGCTGTTTTTGAATATCGTAACAGGGAAAATACAGATAACCAGAGCAGCTCTACGCCAACCGGTTCGCAGAAAAAGGTTCCCAGCCAGGACACAGGTGAGTAGCAGCGCAATAGTAGAGTTAATCCCACTGCACTGTTTGGCGACCTCAATTGCAATACCCGGCAACTCAAAAATAAATCCATTCCGATATACTGGAATACCCAGAACTTTAAAAACCGCATATGAAGTCTCGGCAGAGCCAATCATTAATACCCTTGTAAGTGATTCAATAATCAGTGTTGGAAAAGGTATGATAGAGACCAAAAACAGCAAGGGAAACATTCCTTTTCGAAAGGCACGGCTGCCGTAAAACGATATGAAGCCGCCGATCAAACAGACGATAAAAGAAAACGTCTTCAAGGATAGATTGTCATGCTGACTAAGCTGCGCGACTTGCCAGAGCCCAAGCCAATATAGAAGGGCCCCGAAAGCCACAATCAGTGTACCGATTTGAACTGAATAACGGCATTCCGAAAACACAGTTTCCCTTCTTTTGAACAAAAGAAACGCGCTGACAAAAGGTATTAGCAGGAAGTGTGAATACAGCTGGACGTCTAAGGCAAGTTTGGTCAATTCGGATAGTTGCTCGAAATATAGAGCGATTAGCACTATACTAAAACTGATAAAGTAAATATGGCGCATAATGATATATAGAAGGTTAGAGGCTAAAGGAAAAAGATGAAAGGCACAAACGTGTAAATTAATTAAGTGAAGCACCTTGGAAGCCGGGAGGCTATAAGACCAGGATGCTGAAAACCGTCACCTTTTAGCTATTCGGCATCTGTTGTTCAGGTATCGTTAAGGTCAACTGGTAATGGATAAGTGTCCCTCTCCGCCACCAGGCGGAAATAACATAGAGGAATTCGCTCATCTTTTGCCATCTCGGCGCCAAAGTCTGATAAAAAAACTGCCACCGCCTCTAATGCAGTCATGCGCGCTGAGCCTGGGATCAATCGTGCTATATTGTTATTATTTCTGATAATAATAATCTGTTCACCGCCAAAATCCAACCACTGATCCCGCTGTATTACAAATCAAATCAATCTGTGAGGAACTTCGGGAAGGAATCCAGGCTTGAACGATTTCAATGGCAAGGCTAACAGCAAACAGACGGCCAGCGTTGGCAGGAAACCATGCTTTTTAGGAAAAAAGCCTGCCTGGTAAAAAGTAGCCAACAGCACGGATCCCAGTGGGATGAAACCGATTAAATTGACAATTATGTCTTGAAAGAGACTTTGAGTTCAATTCTAACCGTTTCCATTTTGGAGAAAGAATTTCTGGGTCCAATATCGGCATATTGGAAGGGATGTTGAGGGGATGATTGTTTCCTGAATGGTCAAATACTGAGTTCTTCCTCTGATGGATTAGAAAGTCCAAGCAAAGATATCTATTACCCTTCAACTTAGGTGAAATAATTCCAAACACTTACCTCTATCTACCTTGCCGCTTGCATTCTTGGGAAGCGCCTTAACCATCCTTATCTCTGAAGGAATTTTAGGCTTTGGAAGCCATTCGGCACAATACTTGAGTATTTCTTTTTCTGTACACTCCCTTCTCAGTGGTGCGACTAGGGAAACCAGCTTGCTTCCCAGCAGTGTATCTGGGAGGCCCAGTACCACCGTTTCTAAAAACAACCCGCTGGACATGAGCCCATCTTCAATTTCTTGGGGATTAACCCTGTGGCCACCAACCTTCAGTAAATTATCCTTTCGACCGGTGATGAAAAAGAATCCATCTTCATCCTGATAGCCCATATCGCCCGTGTGGTATCCAATCTGGGTCAAAACTTGTTCGGTTGTTCCAGGGTCCTTCCAGTACCCCTCCATAATATTCGGGCCGGAGGCTACCAGCTCACCCTGCTCACCCGGCAGCACTTCCATGCCGTCTGAATCCAAAACACACATACTGACACCCGGAATGGGTTTGCCGATGGATCCCATTTTTTTATCGAAATCTTCCGGTTCAAGATAACTAAGACGTGCAGCGGCTTCAGTAGCACCAGACATAATAAAAATTTTTGTATGTTCCGGCAGAACCTTCCGAAGCTCACGTTTAATCTGTTCGGTCATGTGCCCTCCCGCCTGAGAGCAGTAACGAAGGGATTTTAATCTATCGCGATTTTTTTTCAAAGGCGATCGATGAAGCAGGTAGGCGTATGTAGACGGCACCCCGGAAAACCCGGTTACATGCTCATCCATCATCTGCTGTACCACAAACGCCGGATACGCAAATTTATTGTTAATGACAATTGTTCCGCCCACAGCAAAATGAGTATTCAATAGGGATTTGCCCATTACGTAAAAAAAAGGCAGAACAACCATTTGAATGTCCGTTTCACTTAGCTGGAGGTAACTGCATATCGAGCGGGTATTTGACACAATATTATTATGGGACAGCATTACCCCTTTAGGGCGCCCGGTAGATCCGGAAGTATATATGATACTTGCCAGGTCAGATTTTTCGATCTGATTATCATCATCGACATCCGGACCGCTTGCGATGGCCTCTTCCCATTGGATAACTTGTACCGCAAAATTGCTCCAATCAAGCTTCGCGTCTTTAATGATGATTATCTCGATGTTCAGAATTGAGAGATCCGTTGCTATCAAAACCCGTTCAAATCGCGATGACATAATAACGGCTTTGGGTTCCAATTCGTTCATAAGCGGCAGCAGGCTGTCAGGCTTCAGATTGTTGCTCAACGGCACGGCAACAGCACCGACTTTAAGTATGCCAAAATAGCTGACGACATATTCGAGGCAATTTTCAAAAATAAATACGACCCGGTCGCCTTTCGCAACGCCCCTGCCCATTAAAAATTGTGCCAGACGGTTGGCCTTTGAATTTACGTCGGCGTAGGAAGCCCGAACATCTTCATGGATAAGCGCAATTTTATCAGGGAATAATTTGGCGCTGTGTTCCAGGAAATGATGAATTAAAAAAGATGAGTTTGTTGAGTTCATAGCGTTTGTTACACTGTACGAAGCTTCGCGCCGCAAGCGGAATGGGGTATTCTAAAGATCTTGATAAATCCGCTTAGCCCGTCTTCTACGAAAAATTTAATAGGATAGCGGTTTGATTAGATTGTTGGATTTATTGGGTCGTATTATGCTGGGAAAAGGAACAAAGGAACTTGTATGCCCTCCTAAAGGCGGGTGACATCGCGAAATTTAGGCGCAGAAATCGACTTTTTAGTAATTAACCGTGAGCTTGGCGCCTTGTATGGCCGGCCAAATATATCTTACATAGTCAACCAGCCAGCTTAATTTACTAAGGAACTATTCAACTTTCTGTTAAGGAAACCTACTACATTATTTATTGAATCGAGGTTTTCCGGGGAGAATTCTTCGTCTTCGACTTTTATAGAAAATTCTTTTTCAAGAAAATCGACCATCTCCAGAGCACCGGTGGAGTCCATGATGCCTTCTTCGAGAAACGATGAGTCATCTACCAAACCGGAATCGTCACCAAATAGAAAGTTCTCAACAATATAGTTTCGAATTATCTCAGTATTACTCATAAATGATATCCCACTTCGGTTTAATATAAAAACTTTGATTAGATTCGATTTTTATTTGCTTTTTGGACACGGATTACACAGATTTCACTGTCTGGTTTTAATGGAGTGGATTCTGATTGTTTAAGCTATAAAAGCCTGAATAATATTCGCCGAAGGTGATTGATTCTTCTCAGTTTCATCCGGAAACTGAAATTGAAAAAAATCCAGTTAATCATGTTAATCCCGTCAAATAGATAATCCTTTAAAATTAGAATCCACTCCTTACTTAATTTCAACAACATCTTCAATCAGCAGCGCCGGGAGATGCAAATATCGCGTTGTTTTCCGCTTTTGTTCTATGTCGTCATAAACGCGCTGTATCTGCTCTGCTTTCAGACCCAGAACATCAGCCACAGAGTCAACCGGTATCTCATTATTTTTGGCATACAGGCAAAGATCCATGCGATCATAAGGGAGGGAGAAATAGAACTCATCCTGCCCTTGCGGCAAAGAATAGGTATCCGTGGTCGGCGGACGTTTTCTTATTTCCTCCGGCACCCCGATATACTCTGCCAGTTGGTACACCTGGCTTTTATATAAATGCGCAATCGGTTTGACGTCTGCAGCACCATCACCAAGCTTGACGAAAAATCCCTGGTCATACTCAAGACGATTCGGTGTCCCTGCAACGGCAAAGTTGAGCCGATCGGCATGGTAATACTCGAGCATTTTGCGGGTACGCTGTTTAAAGTTGGTAGCAGCCACGATTTCAAGATAGGCATCCAAGGGTAAGCGCTTTTTTATCGTATTCCCATCCGGACGTTGCGCCACAACCGAAAAAATGCTGAACCCTGTGCTCTCCATGACATTCGGTAATACGATTTTGGATTTCCAATCTTGGCCATATTCGGGTATCACGCGCCGTACCGCCGCGGCATAACGCCTGTAAAATCCGAGTGACTCGAGTATTCCCGAGATATCCTCATGAGCGCTTTCGACTCCTAAATGATCGGCAACCATGCTGCTGAGCTTTAAGGTATCGGCGGCGGAATGCTGTTCCGGCATGAGAAGCGCCAGCACCCGTTGCGGTCCAATGGCTCTGACTGCCAGTGCCGTGGTCACGCTGCTGTCGATACCACCGGATAGGCCAACCACCAGCCCGCGGCGTTTGAGCCTTTTAGACAATAGCTCCCGAATACGTTTGCAAATTTTATCAATTTCATTTTCTGGATCCAGCTTTAAAACATCTTTTGTAAACTTTTGATTTTTCATTTGATTTTTCTTTTCGGAATGGATTCTATTTTAAAACTTGTCTATTCGACAGGATCTACAGGTTTACTGTTTGTTCTCTCTCATTTCCCTGAAGGAAATGAAAAAATCAAATCCGCCTAAAGGCATAAGAAAGCTAAGTCACAACTTGGGGATTTCTAAATTTACGTTTTATCTGGATCCCTGATGGGGCAAAGTTGATTAATAACTCAATTTCTTTTTCCAGGTCGTTGAGGTAATTTACCAATTGCACTTCGTGGCCTTCCGCCGTAATTTGAACTTATTTCAACTCTGCCACAACTATATCTTCGACAAACAGATCAGTCAAGATATTACCTACCACAATATCAACATAATAGACCTGTAAAGCCTTTTCTTTTTCGACCTTTAGACCGGCTTTGGATAATTCTATCACCATAGCTTTTCGTTATACGCTTTCAAGAACCCCGTATCCAAGAGTGTTTAACACCTTATACGCGCACCAATTATTTTATGGGTAATCTCTTCGTATTCCATAAAGATATGATAGTTTGTGGAATGAATCCTGATCTTATTTAAAAGCAGTTGTTGACAGGATCAACAGGATTTTCAGGATTTGTTTATTTGATAAAGATTTTAACATTATCCGGTTCTTTCACCGGATAAGGTGGAAAATTTTGGATAAAATGATGATCAAGCAATTGGGTCGATAAAATTCCGGCCAATGCCATGTTTTCCCTCTCGCTTTGAAGCTGTCCATCCTGGTTTCGCCCTTTGGCGATCAGTCTTGCTACCTTGTTCGGATTAAAATATCCGGCCTTTTTTAACGTATCTTCAGACATCAACTCCTCAGCATAATCCAATCTTTCTTTTCCCAGAAAGCAATTACTGATAGGCGCCCGGTAGGGCTGCTTAGGTCTATCAACCAGTTCCTGAGGGATAGTGTTTCGAGCAGCCTGCTTTAAAATGAATTTTTCGTTCAACCCGTTGAGTTTCAATCGCGCCGGCAGGCGAGAGGCAAATTCAATCACGCGGTGGTCTAAAAACGGATAACGGCCTTCCACCGAATGCGCCATGGCCATGCGGTCGCCCTGGGAAGACAGAAGGTAATTTGAAAGAAACAAATTCAGCTCGGTGTACTGTGCGCGTGACAGTGGCGACCACGAATCAAACTCTATCGGCAGCAGCTTCATGTAACGATCGATAAAATCATCTAAATTGCCGGTGGTTTGTTGAATGTCATCTAAAAGAAAAGACTGGAGCTGCGATGTGTTCAGCCACCGTAGTAAATGCGAGTAAACCGGTGAACCGGTATTGTTCAGGCCTTTTTTAAAAAACCCCTCCATATAGGCTTTTGCCTGTCCATTGCCTTGAGAAAATACATAAGGGTAGAGACGTTCCAGTAATTTAGGCCTTAACTTTGAATCTGGCTGACGAGCCCAAAACCGCCGAACCTGGTCTTCCTTAAAAATATTGTAACCTGCAAAAATTTCATCCGCCCCCTCACCGGTCAGGACAACCTTAAAATTATTCTCGCTCACCAGTCTGGAAAGCTGGTAAAGGGGCACCGGCGCTGTTCGTAAAATAGGCACCTCAGTATGCCAGATGATACTGGGAAAAGCCTCACCAATAATTTTATCAGTGCACCGTATGCTGCGATGCTGGGTATCGAGGTCCGCAACTGCTTTTTGTTGAAATGCTGTTTCATCAAACCGCTTGTCGGAAAAGGCCACTGAAAAAGTACACAATGAATTGTTAAAGTTTTTTCTGACTATTGCAGTGGTAAAGGTACTGTCAAGGCCGCCACTTAGATAGGTGCCCACCGGGACATCCGCTCTCAGCCTTATCCGGATCGCATCATAAAGCAAAGACCTCAACTCTTCGGTCCAGTCTGATAAAGACCTCTCCTCTGGATCTGATTCTTTAAATGCAGGTTTCCAGTAGCTTCTTACTTCCAGATCTTTTCGTGTAAACCGTGCGAAACAGCCGGGTGGCAATTGCAGGACACCCTTGAATGCTGTCTTGTGGCCAACCGGCGTCCAGCAGGTAAAAATGTCGGCAAGCGTTTGCGTATCCAGCCGGCGATGAATCCGAGGATCGGCAAACAATGCTTTAACCTCTGACCCGAAAACGATGTGATTCCCGTTTAAATAATAAAAAAGGGGACGGATGCCAACCCGATCGCGTCCCAAAATCAGCGTCTCATTGCGACTATCCCATAAAGCAAAGGCGAATTGACCATTCAGCTTTTCAAACATCTCCATGCCAAGCTCTTCATAAAGATGCACCAATACCTCAGTATCGGTTTGCGTATAAAACTGATGCCCCTGATCAATTAATTCTAGGCGGAGATCAGGATAATTAAAGATTTCGCCGTTAAAAACCACCCAGATCGTTCTGTCTTCATTGTGGATCGGTTGGTCTCCACCACTCAGATCGATGATGCTCAACCTTGCGTGAGCTAATCCAGCCGGTCCGTTCAAATATATCCCGGCCGCATCCGGTCCCCTGTGATTCATAAAACCGATCATCCGCCGCAATAGTGCTTGATCTGGGCCGGAAGAATTAAAATCAATGATGCCTGCGATTCCGCACATAATTATTACCTGAATTTTGCACGAAAATCTCCTCTACGAACTCTTCAAGGTTAATTTTTCATAATTGACCTTGGCCGATGTTTGTTGTTTTCAAAATTCAGGTATTAATTATTTCTAGTTTAT
>Ga0056115_1001241_pt1 | contig 11913 bp, 6 predicted proteins | sample WorMetOlspDAHAB1_FD_77007 | JGI IMG/M metagenome (GOLD analysis project Ga0056115, IMG submission 77007) | Marine gutless worms symbiont microbial communities from Max Planck institute for Marine Microbiology, Germany - Olavius sp. DAHAB.1 ... | reverse complement strand
TCTCCCAGCATTAAGCTGACTGGCTCTTTTATAGCTGGCACTTGTGCACGTTTGATGGCTCTGAAGATGATGTCATTCATGTGGCTGTGACGCTGTTGTCTGGGTGCGCTTTTACGGCAAGACTGCCCATGTAACCCACGTGCATCAACTGCCTTTCCGCACACACAGGTGTGTGGTTCGCAGGCCCTGCAGCCAAGTCGATGAGCCACTGCCACCCTGATGGCCTCATCGGAGAGTCTAAGACCCAACTGTGCTGATGGGTGGTACATGAAGCCAGTCCCCGGAGTGAGGAGAGGATGCCGCATGGAGTCTAGCTTTGTCGACGTCTGTGGATGCTCTATTATTATTATAACGTTAGTTTGAAAATTACGGTAGTGTATCATATTTTCTACTCCTCCAGCTATAAGACAACTTACCGAGACACTGTTTTAAGCGAGAAATAAAATCTCACTTTTAAAGTTGGCTTTAAATTCCTCGCCGTTTTATTGAATCTTGTAATACGTTTTTTACTGTAATTACTTCATTTAACAAATGCGAAAACGGTAACAGTTTAAAACACGGTCTACGTCACACAACTAAAACAGCAAAAATAAAAAATGCTATTACTTACGCAGCACGTCGTCATAATGTCAACGTGCTCCTAAGTAATAGTACCTTTTTGATTTTTACTGTTTTAGTTGTATGATATAAACCATGCGTTCACAGTTGCTATTTTAATATAGTTTCCTGGTAGTTAATTTTGAGAGTCGATATTAGCCTTTGGACTCACGAAATTGAACTCTAAATTGGTAACACTTCCAACTTTGGCATGCCTTTGCACATGTTATGGCGATTTTTCGGCGCTTTTGCGCAGTAATACCGTTAATTTACCCTCTTTCTAAAAGCGCTTTAACCTTCATGTTCAGCGACTGTGGTTTTCCGTAACAGAAATGCTTCAATATAGCAACGTATTAACCTTTAGAGGCCCAATGTTGGCTCCAATGCACCCACCTATTGAATTGTTTTCTGTATTCTGTTGGTTTTTAGCGGTGAACATCCATGACTTGTTTGTTATCATCGGAGACGTTTTGTGACATATTGCATATATATTTGTCCCATCACCCCAGGGCATAAATAATTGAAATCCCTGGCCCCATAGCAATATTTAACGTATGCCATCTCTACACATCCGAGTTCTACGGCAATTACAAACGAAACTCCAACGGGAAGCACCGCAGAGGGGATGGGAGGGAGGTGTCAAGGGAGGACAGTGAAGGAGAAAGATCGACAGGGAAGGGAGGACTGGGCTTGGAATGGGAAGGGGAGGGTAACAGAAATTCGTCAACACAAACCCTTTCGTTGGCAACGAGGGGTACTTTACCCCCAGGATAGTTTTCGCAAAATCTCACCCAGTTATCATGGGCATGTTGGAGCTGTTTTTTTGCGAAATTGTCATTAAATAACGTGGGCTTCGAAAACAAGTTATATCTACTTCCGGTTTTCCACTACAGGTCTATAAAGTAAACCTTTTTAAGTCGGAAAAACGGAGTTAAGCGCTGCAGACGTGAATGTCAATGAAACAAGCACGTAACGTTGACAAATATAATAGCTGTGAATGATATTTTCCGCAGAGAAGTATATGATAGTGTAAGCAACCATGTTCGCACAATTTTCAACATGGCGGATACGAACCGGAAGTAGTAATATCTATGGCACATAGTTTCTGCACATGATTAATTCTGATGGTACGTATCCCAACAGCGTGCGACAACTGGTTACGCATCTAACTGATCACCAAGAAAGCAAACCGGAAGTAGTTTTATTTAACGGTGGAAGTTGCTGTCGCCCATTGTCGACATGGGCGCTTGTGTATAGCTCTACGCGGATTCCTGTTTTGGATTTGGAACGACGACAATATTAGGAGAAATAGCTAAGTTCCTCCCCACTTCCCGTTATTATCCGATATCTTGGATATTCGGCAGACGATGATGTCGCACGCTGTTGGTCGAGGTCTCGTACATGAAGCTAACCCGATATCGGCTTTGGACCGGCGTTTCTATCGCGGTGTTTATACCTGTAATAATAGCGAAGTTATAAGTACTTCCGGTTTTCGACCGCCATCTTGGATATGAATCATAAACGAAGAAACGTTAGAAGTGTTGTACAACGCATTGATGTTGACAAAAACGCACCTAAGTTATGTTGCATTAGTTGTTTCTAAGGTTGTGGCATTTCCGGTGACGTCATAAATGAGGCGCATAAAGGAGGCGGAGGTCACGTGATATTTGCAGTGTAACAAAGGTATAGACAATCGTTTCACATATGAAGTGTATAAACGGATTGCCGTTTCCTTTCGTAGAAAAACATTATGCCCGAAAAACCACCATTGGTCTAATGGACCCATGATCGAGCCAGTAAGTTACAATTCTGATCGGGCCACCGAAAGTTTAGCGACGTTTATCGATTTTTTTTTCACAGCAGTAACTGTAAAGAAATGTGAAAATCGGTTAAAATTTGACTAAGCTATGCCATTAGCTAGCGCATGATGTCCACCAGAAGTGCACATAAACATACTGAATTCTTGACAAATAGTAGCCGCGCACTGAGTCCTGCGACAAAGCAACTTGAAAAGGCCCACTCATAATATGAATGATAACGTGCAATGTGATAGTTGACTGTTAGTTGACAGTTCTATAGCAGCGATGACGATGAGGTGCTCTGTCAACTAGCTACACTTCTCGTTCCAGATCTTGCGAGATCTCGTCGTCGGAGCGAGAACGGCGCTCGTATTCTGACCACGCCAGCGGCATACGTCACGGTGACGTCATCGCTGTCCACTCCAGACGGCAGTTCAACAGTGATCTCTTTGGTCAGCGTAACCCCTGGGTCAGAAGTGGCACCCTGCAATGTGACCACATTGTCCGACGTCATGTAGCCCACGTCTTTTGTGAAGCAGCCCATCAGTACTCGCACTTCATACGCAACTTTCCTGTCCCACGCGTCTCTGTTCACATCCATAAGAATATGGATATCGTACATTTCAATTGATAAATTCACATTTCGGTAAATATGTACATGAAAATTCTGTGACCAATATGACTTAATCGAAGAAGATATTAACGATTTTAAGGCGCGATAACATTAACGTTTCACATGAATGTTTTACGGGTAGAACTAGGACGTTTACGACATTCTGACTGTGTGAATATGGAGTGAATTATGCGAGCAGAACTCACGATAAATCGTGCTGTAGCTAACATGTCTCACATTGTCTCGTCACAAGAAGTCTGTGGGACATAACCGCGAGATCGTTTCTAACCGATGATCGAGTGTGTTACAAGCGTACAACTCTGTTCGCTGTAGACCGTACTGTATAGACCAAGTGCGCATGAAATAAGCTCGCATATCAATCCACATCGCATAGTAACTATCTATATACCGAAACAAGTTAAGAACAGGAATTTATGTAAACACCCAAACTAACTTGGGAACTTCCCAAAGTCCTAGCCCTCAAATTCTCGATCTCGATCTCGACACCTTTGGCGCTATGACACCCCACAATAATTGGCGAACATCCGGTAACTAAATTATGTATAAAACACAGTAACAACAACACTCTAGCAACAAAACAATCTATTGAATGGCGGCATCGCCAAAACTGTCTGATATTTAAAGGTCACTCAGTATACTAAAAACTCGCAAAAATATCTAGCAAATATAGCTGCTCCACAATGCAATGACAGCACCGAGCGTGTCACAGTTCCAATAAACCGGCTCGTACCCACTTCAGCAATGCTGTGCACTTTTGCACTTATAGTTGAAGCAGGCCCCCGAGAACGGTTTTTGACGTTCTGACGAGTACTAAAGACTGAATGACGACTGCGGTCTGTGCACGGGACGGTACAAGCGTTTTTCCATTCAATTTTTTCAATTTCTGAACGTCGTCCTATTTGTGAAATTTTTAGTTTCTTAGGCGGCAGCGAAATCAGTTAGCCTACAAGGATAGCTTACACAGAGAGAGATTTTTCAAAGCTATCGCTGATAAAATCGAAGCTGCGAACGACGACGGCTCAAGAACAACATGAAGCCTGGTGCTCAGCAGTAAAGATATAATCAAGTCTATCCCAAATTCCACTTGGCTCGTCACGTCACGTCTCAACACAACACGTTCGACGTGTGGAGCATGTCAAGCGCGTCGTGACGAGCGCGTCCCGCACATACACATTCTATGTCACATTATATTATATAATAAACTAAATATACAGGGTGGCCCAAAAAAGTAAGCCACTACCAAATGGTAAAAAATGTATTAAATTGCATTAAAGCCTGCAGATGAGATTAGATTTATTCGTCAAACTAAAGTATGAATCAAGTACTATAATATTATTCGTTAGTATTAGATGTTCTATGCGTGACCTAGTTTCTGACCTCAATAACTATGCCTGACCCGCAAACTAGCGATATGCGTCAGATACAGTAAATGATGTCAGCGCTTTCTCTGTTAACAGCTAGTCTTAGCAAGCTATATATTCTATGTCTAAACAATCTTTTAGATGAAGGTTTATGTGAACATTTCTTTTATTTCCACATTTTCTCTTTTTCTGGTTTACAAACATGATTTTATCAGATGCGTTCATTTTACCCATATCGCAGCTTCAAGCACAGAAAGTGATGACGTCACAAATTAGGTCACACACAGAATATTTAATACAGACTTATTATATTCTTGTGCTCACTTTGTAGTCGAAATTGATGAAAAATCTAGCCATAATGGTGGGTTTCAATATTATTTAATTAATGATGAATTGATGATTATTGATAGTGGCTTACTTTTTTGGGCCACCCTGTATATTATACTCCAATAAATTAGTGAATAACCTACACTAAACAATAAACAAATTATGGTGATAATAACTTTATAAGCCCAAAATTCCACTTCGTTCGTCACGTCATGTCTCCACACGACACGTTCGACGTGTCGAGCGTGGCGAAAGTGCCGAGGCCCTGGGTTAAAAAAATTGAAAATAGAGAAAGCTCACTTTACATCATGTCCGGGAGGAATGCCTAGATACAACTTTTGTCAATAACTGTTAACATTGTGAAAGAGTATATACAATGACTCCATGTTACCGTATTTGCACACGCTAACATATTCGGGAATTGAGATAACATAGAAAATGCGAAATATTTCAAACTGATGGAACGGATTTTCTCGAAACTTTCAGGTTTTTAGCCATTTCAATTCGGGCCAAAATGCATAAAGTAGAAAAATTAAACATGACAATTTTTGGGGAGGTGGGAAAAATTTTCTCCCCCCAATATCTACCCCATTTTCGGACTCAGGGCGTTGAAATGTTTCGAAGCCTGAGAGCTTTAGGGGTCCCACTTACCTTCGGAAAGTCATGATCCTGTCGTTAATACTGGAGTGTGGAGACGCGATCATATAAATGAAAAAATTCGCATTTTCTACAACGGGTGACCTTTTCAAATCTAGTCCCAGAAAAGAATACTAAAGATAGATATAATATCGCATGTTGTTAAGCGATAAAATTAAAAATTTTGCACGGCCCATTTTTTGAATTTCCTCCCTTTTTGGCACGTAATATCTCCCCCAAATACAAAGCGAACGAGCTAAAACATAGTAGTCTAGTAGAACACCGACCTGTCTAATAAATCTGAAAATTTGGTGGCGCTGGGACTTTCGATGTGTGAGGAAGGGGAGCTCAAAGTTGCCGATTTCTAAAAAAAATATACTTTTTGGCGTCACCTGGCGGCGTAATGGGTCAACATGTGCTGAGCTGTCGATGTATTTTCAGAGAACATCTCACCTGCTGCTAATGTACAAAAATTTGGCCTTCTAGCTTTTAGCTTTTTCTTCCATAGGTGATCAAATATGGCAAAAACTACAAAAACAGCAAATCGAGGCGAATTGGCCTTGCGCGATCCGCCATTCTTGCGAAGTGGCTCGTCATTGTGCGACTACCACATCTGGCAGTGTGCCACCGTAGCATAGCGGCTGGCGCCGATCTGCGCCGATCGGTGCGGCACTGAGAATCGTAATGGAGGAATAAGATCCCCTGCCGTAACCAAGTTCAATGTTGTTTCACCTACAGGATGACTAAAAACTAGAAGACAGCCGGAGAAACGTTCACATCAGAATTGTCTACGTCCGTACTGCTTCACTGTAGAACGGGCAAAAAAAGTTGATAGACCTCTAACACTATAGAAGTTGAATAGGAAGTCGGGTACAAAAAAATTGAATGCGCATGTTTTCGCAATATTTCTACTTCCGGCTTTCGAGAAATCGGGTATTTTTAGCATCACTGAGGCAACTTTTCGCGCTGTTCGCCGCTGTTTTCCTCGAAATGTGTCCAACCTATGACGAATCGAATTTATCGAAATTTTCAGGGTTTTTAGACAAATCAATTTGGAGTCGATACACAAAAACTAACGAAAATCTTAGGCGTTAATTTTGAGGGAGAGGTGGGAAATTTTTTTTCGATCCCCATATCTCCCCAATTTTCGTCTCAAGAAGCTGAAATTTTTTGGGCCCATAGAGATTTATGGGCCTATCTTTCGCTATAAATTTCACGATCCTAACCCTAGTGAGTGAGTAGAGTTTAACGCCCCACCCGACACAATATAGATCATTTCGGAGGCGGACATCCTAACCCTAACCCTGGGGCGTGAAGAGACGAATAAAAAATCGCTTTTTCGACAACAGGTACCCATTTCAAACCTAGTCACAGACCAGAATACTTAAATAGATAAATCATGAATATCGCATTTTTGTTAAGCGATAAAATTAAAAAAGTTTCCTTGGACTACGTTTTTTAATTTCCTTCTCCAAGTTGAGTTAGCCCCAAACTTTGACGAATTTTTGCGATTTTTCAAAATTTAGCCCGCAATATCTCCCTTAATTACACAGCGATCGAGCTAAAACTTGGCAGTCTACTAGAGCCAAAACCTGGGTAGCGAGGCTGAAAATTTGACGGCGCAAGGACGTTCGGTGCGTGATGGAGGACCTATTAAACTTGCCAATTTTGAAAAAGTTATGCTTTTTGGCGCCACCTAGCGGCGCAATGCGTCAACGTACGCTTAGCTTTCGATTAATTTGAATACAACATCTGGCATTCTCCTACGGTTCCAAAAGTCAGAACTCCCGCTCTTCTAGGTTTTGTTCCATGGGCGATCAAACTTGGAAAAAACTCCAAAACTGCACAACGCCGTTTCTGCCCGAAAAATTTTTCCAAAGTCCACACCAGCTCACGTTAGAACGGGCTGAAGGAGTCGCCGTAGACCCCAAACACTATAGAAGTTGAATAGGAAGTCGGGCACAAAAAAATCGATTGCGCATGTTTCCGCCATATTTCTACTTCCGGTTTTCTAGAAATCGGCTACTTTTAGCGTCGTATAAGTAGTTTTTAATGCTTTCGCCGCCATTTTTCTCAAAATGCATCAAAAGAATTTTCACGAAGTTTTTAGAGTTTGTAGACTATCCAAATCCGACTTTAGCGACGAAAAATTACGCCTTTAACTTCGAACACTTTTGTTACACGGGCGACCACACTTTTCGAAAAACCGAAATTGGCCGGTTGTCAGCGAAATTTTCTAAGTCCCAACGTTCCCGTATTAGAAGGAGCAAATGGAGTGCCCGTAGACCCCTAACACTATAGAAGTCGAATAGAAGTAGGTATGAAAAGTCGATTGCACATGTCTCCGCCATATTTCTACTTCCGATTTTCGATATAAATCAGCTATTTTTAACGTCGCCGGAGCAAATTGCGGCTCGACCTTTCGGAATTAGCTCCTGTATTCTACTAGGCCCACAGGCCTTTAGCCCCTTCAGTCCCCCAAAACCCACCCAAATTTCGGCTCGGCCCTTCCGTCCTCGCCTTTCGAGCATCGTAAACGTTGCAGCCCCCAAATTTTCGCCCGTTCGACGTCCGTCTCGCGGTCTCGAACGTGCCTTGCTCGACTCCGACCATGCCGAGTGTTCAGAATAAATAATTACTGACTAAAGTAAGGTATCTTTTCCAGACATGGTGTCTTTTGAGTGATCAACTAATAAATTTCTTAAACTAACGTGCAGCAGTGTAACATTGCAAAAGTGAGCAGCTATACAGAATTCTGAAAGCATTAGCATGCGTTCATCTACAATAACTGTGTCAATTTTCATTTCCTTTATTCCTTATTCTCGATCCACATCGACAATTAAGCCAACTTCCGTTGTACGACTTGCCTGTTGACAGTTTTATGATTATGTCGATACGATGCGTCAGAGTGATTGTAAAAAACAAGCTTAAGGCACCGTGCTTTTCCTTTCGCAGTATTTGTCATCAATGTTGTTCTTCAGACAACACTTACAAATTCTGTAGGTAATTGTTTTTAGCAAATTGACATCACGTCGTCTACGTGTTTCCCAAAACGTCGTACAAAATTTGGACAAAATTTTTACGATAAAATGAAAGCAAGTCGCAAGCGAAAAAGGACACCTGATAAAGTGATGATTGACGTGGTATCGTACGTCATCAGCTGCCGAATGAGCCTGTTCTCTGTGACGTCGTTTGCATCGACGAATTGCCGCACTCAACCCATCTCGCTCTGATATCTGCTTGTCCAGCATCTCCGCCAGTTGCAACTCATGCACACGCTTGTACTCCCACAATCCCAACTCACGCATGCGTCGTTCAATTTCCCGTTCCCGGTCAAAGTCGCCTACTTTGGCCAACGCGCCCTCGTACTCGCGCCTCTGTACTATCTTATTGTCATTCCGTGCATCACTAATCGCAGAAGTTCCATCGCTGTATGATTTCGGATACTCGATAGCCGGAAAGTCGCCGACCAAGGAAGCCTTGTTAGATGTTGCACACTCGATCGCAGATCGCGACCTCAAAGTCCTGCTGTTCCGTGCGTAACCAGCAGAGCGCTTCCTATCGCGGTTCGAATTCGAGTAACCAAATATCGAAAGATCGTTCGTGGAAGTTGCAGTTTCATCGTCTGGTGTATTCGACATGCACAACGCACCGCTACTATTCAAATTCACTGATGTTCGATTATCGTTGCTAGACATTCTCGCCTTACTAGCTCGTTTATTGTTTTCCGTTTCAAGGACCAGATTAACGCCGACTTCTGACGCATTTGCCAACCGAGCGTTGTCGTCAGCATTCTCAGTGTTTCTGGTACTCTCAGAGCAGTCTTCTAAACAATGATTGCCATTTAAATGTGTCATTTGGTGTTGAGCTGAGTCAGACGTGTCGACTCTGTACAGCAACGGTTTGGTGTTGGAAGAGAGTCTTAAGTCAATTTCATCGGATAAGGCGGATGCCAGTTCGCCGACGCTGTTCGACATCAAACAAGCACCGAAAACGTCATTGTTCGCAGTATCTGACTTTTGCGACATGATATGGACACACTGTGCCCACAGGACTGAGTCGATACAGCATCTGTGTCAGTAACACTGTACTGAACAGGTGTGCTGGGGATGCCTAGACGATTAGTGATGTTCTCATCAATTGCACAAACGCTGCCACATGCACACTGCGCCATCAGTCACTGACAGTTAACTGCAACTGCACTCTCACTTTGTTGAAGTAGTCATCGAACACAGAGTATAGTGGTTCCTGAAAACACCAGCAAACAACAGCAACATAGTTAGCCACAAAAAGTGTTTCGAACATTAAACACGAAAAGCAAGAAGCTCAACTATGCAGCTGACGACCGCATGATGCGGAATTGCCAGGCGTAGCTTATAGCAGGAAACCAGTTTGGTCCAATTCGCAGGAGCTCATTCTTCTAATATACAGGGAGCAGCAAAAAGTATCCCCTAAAATTTTTGGCAGTTTTCTCAGCAATCGCTTGAATTTCAAAGCGAAATTTTACAACTGTATTACAGTCATCCTCTGGGCACAAAACAGTCTTATCAGCATATAATTTAACCTTCCTGCGTTTTAAAGTTATCAGCATTATAGTGTTGCCACCTAGCGACTTCAACGTGCGTGAAAAGGCCCAAGCAATCACAGAGCTAATTACGCCGTTCAAGCTAAAGTAATAAAGCAGTGCAACATTTCCTCTACTCTATAGTAAGAAATTCCACCCTTAGCTACAACACAGGCATTCAGTCGTTTAAAAAACGATTTACTGCTCTGTCTATCCACTCTATCGGACCCTGAGTCAGACTGTCATTTGCAGCATTTCCTTGAATTCGGCGATATCTTCGATTTTGAACGGGGCCTGTGATAAGACCTCTGACAATTCTCCAGATGTAGTAATCCAGAGGGTTCAATTTGGGTGAATTTAAAGGCCACGTTTCTAAGTAATGAAATCCAGACAACCGTACATGCGATTTTCAGGAACAGGTTATTGTACGAAAGTTTTTTTTCGAGCACGCTCAAATCACTAGGTGGCGTCACTACAATGCTGATAACTTTAACATACGTTAAGCTAACTGAATAATGATAATACCGTTATGTCCGCATGAAAGGCATAGGATGACTGAATAAGTCGGGTAAAATTTCGCTTTGAAATTCCAAGCGATTATTGAGAAAATAGCCAAAAATCCTAAGGGGTATTTTTTGCTGCACCCTGTATATAGCCACTGAAAGAAACAAAGATATTTCATAGATATTGATAAGCGTCCAGACTTTTGCATGTTATACGGCACATACATGCATTTACGCATTATAGCTATTGTGTCCCTCACATAAAGAGTTGAAAGAGATCATGTTCCCACGACATGACGGGTCACGTGACTGTCGTAAGTCTCACGCAAGCACCTGCCGCAAATGGCCAGCGACGACGTGTGGCACTCAGCCGAGCAGAATCATTCGCGCGCGCGAACTTTTTGTGGAGAACTTGTGTTGATAATGCATGTGAATGATCACAGATGACACAGTGCTTTGCCCTAGTAAGTATAACACTATATATTTGCTTAGACTATACGGAACGTCACTGCAGGCGTCGTAGTTAAAAAATAAGCAAACAGTAAACAGTTGTACACAGTGCAAACAGACCAGAGATTTGCAGGAACTAACACGATCTCAGCAACTAGGCCTATCTTTATTTTATTCTGTTTCAATGTACGCAATGTCGAGAATATGCACAAAAGCATGAGCATGAAAAAATTTTCTATCTTTTTTTTCTGTCTTTTTTGGCCGAATTTCTTTCCCCTTGAACAGATTCGTCCTGTCGGGATTCGAAAGGAGATATCAACGCAGAGAAGCAAAGTTTCAAAAGCACGAAAATGGTATTTGCTCATATAGGCCTAAGCCGTACTTTACGCATCTCACGATTCTCGAACAGTGCTTGCCTTACGATCCGTTATCGTCGCAAAATGATTACAGTTACAGTTCATCTTTGCAAAATTGCAACAAGGAACTTTAATCACCCAACAGTTTCTCGTGCTTGCACTGAAGTAGGTACACGTAATAAGAAGATTTACGCAAAGACCGTAAGATCGATCGCGATAGCGCTCATCCCCTTTGACCTTCATGCTGTGATTATTGCTGATGTGTTATATTTTGCAAAATCACACATACTTCGCAGCGGAGGATTTAGAGGGGACCGAGACGGAACTCACGATATTCCTGATATGTGATAACGGTACTGTGTAATTAGGGCGACACCATCGCCAGTATGTCTCGTCAAACACGTAAAACATGGTACTCACAATATTAAATATGATTGCCACCAGTGGCTTTCTGACAGCTTTAGAGTGTACCGAATTCGTTTTCGGCCGGGGCTCTGCCCCGGACCCCGCTGAGGGAACTTACAACGCTTCCCAGACCTCCTAGCTGGTTTAAGAGGGCCTACTAATAATAATAATACGAAATTTATATAGCGCCATAATGCCGTTAGGCGGCTACAGAGGCGCTGGCGGAACAGGTAGGTAGAATAGTTAGCAGAAAGCGGTAGAAAACAGATGAGTTTTAAGTC
>Ga0056115_1001240_pt1 | contig 11919 bp, 8 predicted proteins | sample WorMetOlspDAHAB1_FD_77007 | JGI IMG/M metagenome (GOLD analysis project Ga0056115, IMG submission 77007) | Marine gutless worms symbiont microbial communities from Max Planck institute for Marine Microbiology, Germany - Olavius sp. DAHAB.1 ... | reverse complement strand
CCATCTTGTAGTAATGTACAGTCATTAGAGAATTGTATTAACCGAGCAATGTTTAGAATATTTCATGTTGGTGGTAAGGAGTGTATTGACAGTATTCGTCAATATGTTGGTCTGCCCAGTCTTAGCATATTAATTGAAAAAAAAAACAGAAGTATAATTAAGGTGCAGTGGATACATTGTAAACCGTTGGATTCAAATAAGTGTCAGGATTATACCGCTTCAAGAATTGTTAAAATCTGTCCACTAGTTGCGAAGATATTGCATATTGTCTGGTGGGGTATTTTATTTTGAGCCACCCTGTATATAGTATACAACATATATAGGCTGAGCACTAAAAGTTTTATGCAAATTTTATACCGTTGGATTCAAATAAGTGTCAAGATTATATCGCTTCAAGAATTGTTAAAATCTGTCCACTAGTTGCGAAGATATTGCATATTGTCTGGTGAGGTATTTTATTTTGAGCCACCCTGTATATAGTATACAACATATATAGGCTGAGCACTAAAAGTTTTATGCAACGATCTAATCTTATACTATTGGTGCTCAGAAAAATGCGATACGATTTACGGCGCCGGGGGGCCAAGCTGCACGCGCACTCCGAAGATGGATGTATATAAGCTGAGCACGAAAGGTTCATATTTATAGCATATATTTTTTTCGTGAACACAAACAACTGGATTTTACATTTTGAAGGTCACCTGTATATACGCTATATACTCTAGCGCTTCTCAAATTTGGTTTCAAATAAGCCTACAATGTTAAGAGTAAGCAGGCAGTGACCAACTGTTTTTTGGGCCACCCTGCCGTTTGCAGTTTACGGGTGCAAGTTGTAGCCTACGACTACGTGACATTTTGTCACGATGAACTGATGCCAAGAATAGGCGTGATCGCTGACGCGTAACAACTTGAGCGTCGCCGATCAGAAAAAACCGCTATGAATAAAAATGCACGCGTATCGACTCTATCGGCCGGCTGTCGTGTCGAACGGCCGAACTGTACTTGCCAATTAAAAAAAACCACCCACAGCTACTTTTAAAGGGTGGTCTGCATGGAGAGGTTCAAATCGCGTCATCGATTCCAGAGCCGGTATTTCAATTTTCACCCATTTTATCAGTGAAAGATTGTGCCGTCTTATGGGCAAGTTATTAGTAGCCGATAACTGATTAACGCTAATAATAATGATAATAATAGTTGCGGCCGAAACAGTGGGAGCTATCAACAAAAACGGTGTCGACTTCCTGAGCGACCTTGGAAGGCGCGTCATACAAAGCACATATGACCACCACAAGAGCGCCTTTCTCTTTCAGCGACTCTCCATTTTAATTCAATGCTGCAATGCGGTCGCTGTCCTGAAACATTCACCCACACAACCCCAGAGGATTAGTGTCCGACGTCGATAGCGTCGAACGTTTTAGACTCACTTTGAGATAAATTCGAAGACGTTTCGACGGCGTCGTGATTTACTTTTTAAATTCCGACTTCAAAATTTATCGACGACGCGTCGGAATTTTCAGTCTGTTCTTTCTATGTTGTTTCTATTTTCTCTTAAAAGTTCATGTTAATTTTTAATTTTGCTGCCATATTGCGCCACTTAGTCACTTGCACTTTCACTTTTTATCAGAAATATGCAAAGGGCAACCAGAATGTCTGTGTGCGTTTTAGCTGTAAGTAAATCACACGAATTTTTGTTGAAAGTTCGTCGACTTTCTTCATTTTTTTCGACGACGACGCCTACGCCTTCACGCGTCGTATTTTTTCCACGACGACGCAAGGGATTCGACTTCGACGACGAGCATACTACCGAGTATGAAATGGAGCCGTTCCAGTACTATTTTTTACTATTTTTTGCCCTCGGGATCTATGCTCCCGATGGCAAATTTAAAAATAATGATGCTGTCATTTATAACGCGCTAACTTCGCCTAAGCAGCATATGCGCAGTCAGTATAGGCACTGGCACTAAAGACGAGAAACTTCTTCAGCTTCTTTGAGAAAAGGTCATATGAGATGTCTGGTGAGCGCAAGTCAACTGGAAGACTGTTCCACACATTAAAGCATTATCGTTGTCGTTTTTGTTGATGTTTTTTGCTGTACCTTGCGCTGACAGCAACAAATCATCCGCACCAGAAGCAAACCAGGGTTAAGGGGGCTACTGTTTCTTGATTTACTGCCTTCGTTTATTGCCATATGATGAATAAAAGCATTCAACTGATTCTGTTGACTATACTGATTGTGTTTCTGCAAGCGGTCAACGCGATACCTACAGTAGCGACTAGCGACATTTGTCAAATTTCACGTGTGATGATGGCATACGGTTTTTGACGTCGACAACGCCCTATACAGACATATCTTCAACATGACAGCTGCGCACCTCCGAATGCTGATTAATGACTGCCCCTATGCACGTCCGAGCTATATAGGTCTTACATTATACCTAGCCGTCTCAGCCAGGTCGTCTGTAGAGACTATTATACTGTCTAGTCTCGTACGTATAGGCCTAGGCATTCGCGTAACTACAGACGAGTGCTTTCGCGCCGCTAAGCCAGAATAGCAGCTCTATGACAGAAATGACACATCAGTCACGTACAAGGTGACCCCAGAAAGCAAGCCACTATCACGAATCAGCATTAAATCGTATTGAAACCCGCCATTTAGCTAGATTTTACATCAATTTCGACTACAAAATGAGCACAATATGATAGGTCTACATGAAATATTTCGTGACCTTATTAGTGACGTCATCACTTGCTGTGTTTGAAGCTGTGACGTAGGTAAAATCAACGCATCTTATAAAATCGTGTTTAAAAAAAGCAAGAAAAAAATATGAAAATAAAAATATTTTACATAAATCTTCATCTATAAAGAGATCGTCTATACCGTACATAGAACCCACAGCTTGATAAGGCGAGCTGCAGCCAGAGGAAGCGCTGTTATCATTTACAGTAGGCCCAGTGCCCCCAGCCGCAGCCGATATCCGGATTAGCCGCCGAATTTCTGTCAGCCGAATATCAGCCGAAAAAAATACGGCCAGCCGAATGTCTCTTCCCGACCACAGGCTTGATTGCTAATAGCATGCGGTCGAGTTTGTCAGCAGATCGTCTGCATAACATTTGCTTCTTACATGATATTATTGCAAATTAGCATTTGAGTGACAGATTTTACAATATTTTGGATTCAACGGTAAAACATGTGTAATGTGTACTGTTTACCAGAACCAGATGCATAAACAACATCATTAAAGTCCTTGCTTTAATCGAATCGTTTTACCTGTATTTCAGCTGCATTTTTCTGCTTTCAGCCGTAATTTTCTCATGTCCGCGTAAATTCGGCTGAGCCGAATATCAGCCGAAAATAATAGCCAGCCAGCCATAATTAAAAAAATCGGCTGGGGGCTCTTAAGTAGGCTTATATGACGCATATCGCTAGTTTGCGGGTCAGGTATAGTTATTGAGGTCAGAGAGTAGGTCACCGTCACGCACAGAATATCTAATACCAACGAATAATGTTATAGTGCTCGATTCATACTTTAGTTATGACGAAAAAATCTACCTAAATGACAAGGTTTAATGCGATTTCTTGATCATCTGGCAGTGGCTTACTTTTCGGGGAACAGTGTATATGCGCTCCAATGCTGAGGATAATTGAGCATATTAGACATTTACATGGTTAATTTTAAATCAGATGTTTGAAACATGTTCAGTTGTACGCTGCATGATTCTTCGTGTGATCCTATTCAGTAGAGTTTTAGAACAAATTGCATGTTTGCAACAGTTCTAGTGTGTTGCTACGTTTTATGTGTCGCTCTAATTCTGTCCGTAGACGTCTCTCTCTCTCTCTACTCTCTGCGTGCTTGTTCTGTCATCTGACAAATAAAATTCATATCTTTAAAATATTATTAGCCTACTGTACTATGCAGTAGCACATTAAGACTACAGGGTGGCCCAAAAAATTTGGCACACTTTTGTACGCCTTATAACTTCATCAAATAGCATATTGACTAATTTTCAAACTTTTTTCACTGTCAGAATCAGAAGAAAATATCTAATAGTACTATCACTAGATCTCACCACACCTCAAGTGTGTCGCTACACAACCTTGTGAACTATCAGTGTCTTAAAAGCAACACCTGAAAACAAGACGACTTCTGTAACAACACATTTTAAGAGCGCGTCGTCCAGCAGCAAGGCGGACACATTCAACATTTGACGTAAAAACTGCAGGATGTGACAGTTACTTTAAATAATAACTGAGAAAATTAACACGTGGTTTCCTGTCGTTAATTTCATAAAATATGTTGTTACAGAAGTCTTGTTTTCAATTGTTGGTTTTAAGACATTGACATTTCACTAGGTAGTGTAGCGACACATTTGAGGTATGGTGGAATCTTTAGTGACAGTATTATCACAAATGTTCTCCTGATTCAGAGAGTGAAATAGTTTGAAAAAATCGGTCATTATTTGATGAAGTTAAGGAATACAAAAGTGTGCCAGTTTTTTTGGGCACCCTGTATATAGGCTATTACACATGCATGGCGAGTCAAATCAGCAAGTTACATATGAAACGTGACCATGACCATTTCTTAGTCGAATATAGTCATAAGTACTTGGTATTTACACTAATTAGTTTTCTAAGACTAAAGTTTTCACAGCATACTCCAGCTACTAGTTCCCAGCACCGAATTTAATTGCAAACAGGTTATTAATTTTTTTGGTGCAAATAACTACATCTCCAATATCTATTTCCTATACAACTTCGAAGATGACAATTATTGTGTTGAGTTTACGATAATTTTTTAAAGTTAATTTTCACTCTCATGGATAGCCGAATGCAGTTGATAATTTTGGACATAGAAACTTTTGTCACGTCTAATACTGGTATTGCAAGATAAGACATATTGAAAATATACATATAAACCATTTGTAAACACAACAGGCTACATCATTAAAAAAACTCCATCAACAGCTGCGTAGCGTGAACAAGATAAAACATTTGTTCCTTATTTGTGACAATTCTGGTTATCTTATCGATTACCGCCGCATTATCAATCGCATAACGCTCAACTTTCACCAATTTTTAGTTTTTCGTTTTCGTCTTCTTCGACTTTTTACGTTTACGCAACTCCGAACTTTCAAGTGCTGCACCGCTGTGCTCATCTTGAACTGACACGAGAGAAGCATTCTCTCCGAAATGTCCACCAATCGACGCCTCAGAACTGTCGCCGTTCAGCATCTTCGAACCAGTTTCAGAACGATCGACGTCGACAAACTTTCCTTTCTTCGACTTCTTATTACGCGACCTTGTGTCTCCGCTGACGGCAGCCACCTCTTCAGTTCGGAGTTCATCACTGGCAGCCAGTAGTTCCAATAACTGCACGTCAGCAGCACTTTCAAGCCTCTCCAGGTCTCCAGCTGTTTCAGCGTTAAGTTCCAGATTCGAAAATGTTGCAGCTCTTTCCTTTTTCGGCCTTTTACGTTTGCGTGACTTCCGACAATCGTCAGCGCCATCTGCTTCCGTGTTCAAAGTGGTTCCATCTGTCCCACCCGCTTTTTCACGCAAGCTCGACGGCCGAAATTCCGAATTAGAGTCCGCCGCTTTAACGTCCACAGCTGCGCTAGCTTTTCGCTTCTTCGACTTTTTGCGTTTTGGCAACTTTCGATATTCGCCCACGCCAACTTGCTCGGCGTCCAAATCGCCGGCGGCTCTCGTTTCGACAGACGACGATTCTTCACGCAAGTTCATCCGAACTTCTCCACTGTCACCCACCTCTTCAGTTTCGGCAACTCTTTCTTTCCTCGACTTTTTACGTTTCGGCGACTTTCGACACTTTTTGACCGAATTTAGTTTCGCGTCCGACGCGCCGGCCGTTCCTTCGGAAAACGACTCTGCACACGAACTCGGCTGCACTTCTGAGTCGCAGCGGGCGCCATCCACCTCGACGGCTTCGAAAGCTCTGTCCTTCTTCGGCGTTTTGCGCTTGTGCGAATTTTTACGCACTTCAACGCCGTCGTCGCATGCGGTGACTCCTTCTGCAACAGATTCTTCACGCAAATTCAACTGCAAATTCGGATAATTAACACACGCACCGTCTCCCTCGATGGCTTCAAGCGTGCTATCTTTCGCTCGCCTCGCCTTTTTGCGTTTGTGCGATCTTTGACAAGCTTCAACGACATCCGCTTTCAGGTTCCAAGTGTCACCGGTTCCTTCCGTCCGTCCCGCTTTTTCGCGCAAGCTCGAAGGATGAAGTTCCGAATTACAATCCGACGCTTTAACCCCTGGAGCTCCGCCAGCTTCTGCCTTCTTTCCTTCTTTCTTGTGCGAATGTCGCCGCACGTCAGCGCCATCTTGGTTTGCGCCCAAAGCGTCACCAATTCGTTCCGACTCGTCACACAAAATCGGGCGAAGTGCCGAATTCGACTCAGCGACACTCGTTTCAACTCTGTCCGATCTTTCTTTCCTCGACTTCCCACCTTTGGCCGCCGCTGTCCGCCGCTCTTCGCCAGCATCGCTTTCAACCTGCGCCTCGCCTGCTCCGGAGTTCACCCGAGGTTGATCGCACGTCGACGGACAACGACTGTCGGACGAGACGCGCCGTTCCAGACACGCGATGAAAAATCCGCCAGTGAGACTCGTCTCCGGCGACAGACGGACGCACCTGTCGGCTCCTGGCAGGACCGTGGTGTCTCCGCGGAAGGGAAACGACGGAAGCACTTGGACCAGCTGGAAGCCGAGGCCCCGCTGACAGCGCAGCACGTCGGCAACCACGAGCTCATTTTCGCGCTCGTACAGCGAACAGGTCGAGTAGACAACTCGTCGAACGGCCGGGAACTTGAGGGAGTGGCGAAGCAACATCGCTTGGAAACTGGACAGCGACTTGAGACGGCGTTCGAGGTCGGCTGAGTCTCTTTGGTGATCGAAACGTCGCAACTGGTCAACCATCCCTGTCCAACCAAACAACATCATAAACCGATCTCCTTCCTTCGTTGGTGGTGTGGCTCAGTGGTTAGGACGTCGGTCTGTAGCTGGCGGACTTTCCCTGATCTACCCCTGATCCACGGTTGACGTGTGATCACTTTGTGAGTAAGGTGTCCGCCATGGGTCAACCAACCAGGCCAACTCAGCCTTCCATCCTTCTGGGTCCATGTAATTACGAGGCTGGCGACCATTAAACGGCAGACCAGGGCTGCGTATGGCTGTTAGCGGCAGGTCTGGGCTTAGCCTATGACCTATAGGCTGTACGACTGCTCTGTCTGTGACATGAATAGCGTACTAGAGATGGTTTCATGACAATACACAATACAAATTCACTTACTTATTTATCAACACCACAACATGGTGTAAACTGTCTTACCAGATCCGCTGCATGACGGATCAACAATAATATACTCGACGTCCTTGTACTTTGGATCAAGCGGGTTGACATGTCGGAAGTCCTTGTGCGCAGCAACAATACAGTTTGACGAAGTCTTTTTCAGAAGCGAAAGCATCGACGCTAGCCTCGTTCCATCGCGATCAAATGCAAATATTTTTCTGCGCGAACAAATGCCGTTTATTAATTATTATAAAAATTCTCACACTCAAGGGTACAAGAGCCTAGAACCTAGAATTATCAAATAGATGAAAACACCAAAAACACCAAAAAGTAAGCAGTAGACATAATGAGCATCAAAAAAACCGAAACAGTCTGAAATTACACGTCAAAATAATTATGACAAGGCGATGTAATTAACAATAAAGACGAATAAAAATGTTCAAGCAGGTTTATTTTGAAGAACACAAAAATACACATTTAGAAAACAACACATTACAAAGAAATTGAAGGGACAGAATACAAGCAAACGGTATAGACAACTTGCTGACAACAGCCAACATATAATTCGGATCACTAGCAATAAGCAAATGAGTTTCAGTTCTTTTCAAAGATGATAATGCTCAATTTTCACCGATCGCTAAAGATTCTGAAGCAGCAACCGAAGAATCAACCATGACTTCTGTCTGTACATCTTATCAATACACAGTGTCCGGTGCATTGGCATTAAACTCAGCTCACTAATCCACTCTCTCAAGATCTTAAAAACTCGACCGAGAGCAAAGACTTCTCAACATCAACAAACTGGCTGATCAGAAAACATTCGCGCTCATTTGGAAGTAAAAGTAACAGTTGTGGAGTAAATGGATTGTCATTAAATAAATAAATAAATAAAAATACTCTGCCACACACACACCGACCCTTTGTTGTTCATGAGTGCTGCAAGAAATGTCGCCTTGTTTCCTGGAGCTGCACAGCAATCGATGACTTGACTTCCACTCGCAGGATTGAGCACCATGGCTGGAATGCAACTACCCTGACATTCATTGCAACAGTCGACATATAATCATCACCATCATCATCATCGTCATCAAATAATTTGTAAAGCGCCTATTACTCACGATAACAACATCGACTGAAAGCCAGTGTAGAATAGTAAGATCAGCTGTCACTGAAAAACGAGAGCGTTGGTTAGTTGTCGTGTATTCAGAGGAAGACAGTTCCAATTAGCTGTGAGACCAGAATGCAGAAGGCTCATGCAACAAGTTGCAGGTTCTTGGAATGTATGCATATTCGAAGTAAATAAAGCGACACCACATGCACAAAAATGTAAAATTTTAACAAACAGTGTTAAATCCTATTATTTGTTCTATATATGTGAAGTGTCAGTGTCTAAACTAATGGGATATAACCAGGAAATAAGTCATAAGAGTCATCACTGTACAGTGAAAGTATTATTACAATGATCACAAGGTACAAAATATTTACAGCGTACACTTTTGTTTGAGGAAACGCGAAGAAATCAACCTTGTCCTGAAGAATGATGTCTCCACTGAGAAAAAGCTTGTGTTTGTGTAGGTCGGTGCCAGCTGGAAATGCCAACAGTTCTTGCACGTGTATGTCACGTACAAACTCGTTCTGTTTCAGACCTTTTACTGTCTGAATATACCTAAAACGAAAAGAGCCATTCAGTGTGACGAGCACAAAATCATGAACTTGACACAGTGCTCCCATCTTTTGTAAACAAATCTAAACAGTGCCATCAAAGACATCACGACTCGTCACAGTTCCAAGCACTTTACGGACAACGTTGTCCGTTTGAGTGCCTTATTATTTTCAGCTTTTGTGTTTACTCATGACATGCTTAAGATTCTGTTTGAGCACTGAAGCACAAGACTTAAAACATGATAATAACAATTACACTACAACAATTTATAAGACACCACAACATGGAGGGAGTCACTACATAAGCGCCTATACTGATATTGAAACAACATTCACCATATAATGTCAGTTGTCAATAACCGTAAGATATCGGAAACAGGTAGGACTCAATGTGACAAAAGAATGACTTAGTATTACGAATTTAGAAACCAGTAGTAATCGTCAATCTTTGCAGTGAAATACTCACTGTTCAAAGTTCTGGTCTGACACCGATACAAGCCGATATCCATCATTACAGAAGTGTTCCACGACTTCAGCGACGGATGTCTTTAAAGTGTTTATGCGAACGTAACGTGGCAGTAAAACTGACAACAACCAAACAGACGACTTTGTGTATCAGTACAAAAATTCTGCAACAGACTAATAATTGGAAATGATTTGGTAAATATGACTATCACTATGCAGACTGGGCCGGCATATGGTTGCATGGCCGCAGTGTTCTAAGTCCATGTGTGCGGGCATGGGCTGTGTCACAGGCCGTATGCTGGCCCATCTGTGATGCACAGTGCTTCTGCAGCTGCACGTACGTATGTGGCTTTCGGCGCTATACAAGTGGTAAGTCTTTATCTTTACCCTTTTTTACCTTTATTTATTGCCAGAAGAGATCAGACACCAACAACAGACAGAACATCAGACAAACTGGAATCATTTACCTTGGAAAATCATGCACTGTATCAATCAAAAGCGCTTCCTGTAAATAAATGCTAGATTATAATGTTCACATTTCAGCTTACAACTCTGGGTAGGCGACAGAAGGTCTGTATAACTCTGGACGTTCATCTTAGTCTTTAGTTTGTCAAGCTCTGACCGAAGTAAAGCAGAGTGCTTCCTAACAGCGTTCTGTACACACATACAACTAACAGCTGTACGACAATACAGGATAAAAATTATGCACACAATAACAATTGTTTCTAGTGATATGACTTGGCTTGGGCAGAGTGACTCTAAATAGGTGCGATGACAGCATCGCCAAGCAAGCACTCCAGTGGATGCCAATGCCACATGGCTACAGAGGAAGAGGACCACCAAAGAACTGCACCTGGAAGAGAGACAGTAGCGTAGCAAGGGTTGAGCGGGCCCGTGTGCAAGGATTCCAAACACAGGGTTCGTATGGACCCCACAGAGATGGGCCCGAGTGCACAGCACACTTTTCACACCCTATTGCTACACTGGAGCTGGAGAAGGAGATCTGTAGAGCAGAATACAAGTATACAGCTGGAGGAAGATGGAGGCAACAGCACAGAACAGAGATCAAGATGGAGAAGACTGGTACCACTGTGGCCTATGTTCCACCCACGGGGAACGACAAGGCTCAAGTCAAGTAAGATATCAAAAACAACCATTAAAATGTATTATTAATATGTGCTTTAAAAGTAGTTAGCTATTACCATAAAACAGTATGCAAAGTAAATAAATGATGAACTATGGTCTGTGTATGTACACATTTTGCCTTCTGGTTATGTTAAAAAATATGTGAAGTGAAATTGAAACTAACAAAAAAACACAAAAAGTAACCAACTCACTTCCTGTGTTCCATCTCCCTCTATTCCTTCCCCTAAAAGAGCATCATACACTAGAACCTTCGCCAAATGAACGTCGTTCAAAGACTTTTCCAGTGAAAGCAAATTCGTCGCATTCAAAATTTGTTGCAGCACATGACTATATTTCAACGTCTCATAAACAAGAGCTCTCAACTGTCCTTTATTCTAAAGCATATTTGCAACACACACATAACAGATATATGCTAATTTAAGAACAACACAAAGACCACTAAAATGCTACACTTCAAAAAGAATCTAAAAAGATTTGCATTTATTACTAGATCAACATCATCATCATCAAGATGATAAAAATTCGTAAAGCACCTATTACAATAAGACTGCAAGTGCTACATGAAACACAGTATATCCTAAAACAAGGCAAATAAAAATTGTAAACTAAACATGACAATTTTAAAACATACGACAATTACAATTAAACTGAATTACAATCGGAATAAAACAGTCAGAAATATTAATTGGCAAAGATCATCTGATTAAAACTGCCTCTGTATATCTGCTGACTACAATGCACTATACAAATCTGTAATTATTGGTAGTATTATTAAAGAAATAAAACTGTGAAACACTAACACTGTAAGAGCTTGAAAACGTTAAGTTCCTTGCACCACCGCCACTATTTTCAACCAACTTTAGAATTCGTGCTGCTTCGTCGTATAACATTGCTAATCAGATGCTGTCAAACACAAATATGTCAAACACAAATATTACATGCACTAACCAAACAGACATTTTCACCACCAATCACAAGTTAACCTAAGCGCTTGGCCTGTACCTGAACAAATTACATCAAAATATCGTCAAATGGTCAGTTTTACTGTAAAAAATAGTATTAATTCATCACTATAATTATTTCATTGTATTACATTCTAATTATTATTCCACCAGTAAGATGTATCTATTAGGTACAGGCATACATGATGTAGTTTTTTTAGATAGGTCTAAAAGTTAGTAAATGCTATGCAAGACATATTCTCACTTGTAAAGAAAAAATCACTATAGATATCGAAATAAACAGTGATACAATTTAAGTACAGACAGCAAAAAACAACCCACGTCTGCAGCTACTGACTTAGCACTATTTATTTTAGTAACAGTCTAGTTTAGGT
>Ga0056115_1001239_pt1 | contig 11919 bp, 9 predicted proteins | sample WorMetOlspDAHAB1_FD_77007 | JGI IMG/M metagenome (GOLD analysis project Ga0056115, IMG submission 77007) | Marine gutless worms symbiont microbial communities from Max Planck institute for Marine Microbiology, Germany - Olavius sp. DAHAB.1 ... | reverse complement strand
GGCTTTAACAGGCCCAGTGCTCAAACCCGTCACCCTTCGCCAAAAACAGTGTGTGCTTAATGACCACCACAAAGCCACATGTGTGCGGTGAGCAGCCTTAGTCCCGTTTATTTTAGTTCACCGACCAGAGGTCGTTTCGAAAAAAACACGAAAATGGAAACGCTGAAAAAACCAAGCGGATATTGATGCCGGGTGATTACATGTAATGCTTTCTCGCTACAGGTGAACAAACCACTATCGGGCAAAACATCAAAGCACAGGTTGATCAGATAACAACAGAAGCCGTTGATCATCCAATTAACGCCGAAATTACTATGTTCGGTAAAATACACCAACTGAAGAAAGGACACCGACTTATGCCAACTCAGCCTTCCATCCCTTCAGGATCGGTAAATGAGTAGTAATCTATGTAATTACATGGATTACGGATGTGGAGACTATAAAAGGCAGACCAGGGCTGCGTGTGGCCGTTCGTCGTAGGCCAAAGTCTATGGGCACAGGCATAGCCTAAAGGCTATTTGCCCCTCTGTCTGCGACGTAAAGCACCACTGCAGCTGCCGCTTGTGGCACTATGTAAGTGTTATGCACTTACTTTTAAAAGAAAAAACCACGTCATGTGATGTAACGAGACCGTTGTGCACAACAATGACAGTTGTCTCAAAACGACAGAGGAGAAGTACTGCACTTAGTGAGATATTAGCAATGCCGCAAATACACAATGTTACCAAAAAGCATACTGAAGGCGCACTACTAAAAACAATAAATGAAACATTTCACTTTATAAGCAGAATGACAGAACGTACGACAGCAAATACCAGCATTTGTGATCTGCCAAACCATTACAAGCTTGTTCCGAGTTGGCAGCAACTGCCACAAGCAAAAGTCACTCGACGGATTTTCAACCGCTGGCCGGAATGTGCGCAACAGCCGAGAATATGGAGTGACCAATTCTAAGTTTGTAAGAACTTTGCGTATAGTCAGCGCCCCTACTACATTTTCAGACGACATTTCTAGAATACCACTAGAGCAAATGGTTTTTCACGCAAACACCAATATCTGGTAAAGTTTTGTGAACAACCGTTAACATATGTCATAGAAGAGATTCCGCATTCCATTGTGAGGGAGCTCATTCCCTTATCACTTTGAGCCGCTGAGGGTTAGACCCAATTATAGCTGCACTATACATGTACAGACTAACTACTGGTACTCGTTCTGACACTATTCGTCCGAATATGAATACATTATTCGGCACCGAAGCGAATATGAAGTGAATATTCGGTACATCCCTAACAGCAACATAACTGACAAAAGCAAAATAAGAGAAATCATCATTATTACAATCATCATCAATGTTATTATTAACCAAAGTAGAGATATGAGTGATACTGTCATCAACAACATTACAGGGGCACTTGTCAGAGTTAGTAAGTACTGTGGGTAAAAAAATGCACCAGAATGGAAGATTATCAGGGAAACGGGCCGTACACGAAAACAAACACATGTTTTTAAGTAGCCAACTATGGATGTGCATGTGTGGCTGTGTGTGTATGTGTGTGGCTGTGTGTGTATGTGTGTGGCTGTGTGTGTATGTGTGTGGCTGTGTGTGGCTGTGTGTGTATGTGTGTGTGCCAGTGACTAAAGTAACATTAACTCTAAATTCGGCTGATAATAAAAAATAAATATTACACGAGTCTGCTGACGATTTTCTGCAAGTAATTTCTCGATATTAGTGATGTTTCGATTATCGATATTTCGATTTGATTTCGATAATCGAAATTGTACTGAATTTTTCAGGCTCTACTTTTGCAATTCGACTTTTGACCCAGCACTACGTGAGCGAAAATACATTAGCAAAACAACAACGTGACGACAGCAAAATATTTGTTAACACGAGGTTAGCAGTAAACTTCGCACTTGGCAGTCATTTTAATTCAGTTTATACTGAGATTAGTCAACAGAACAAAGATCTCCGTATAACCGTTTACCAATGCCAGTCGTCAACAGTGTTTAACTGCGTTGACACAGCAACCAAATAGCTTATTGATTAAAAATCAAAATCAAAAATTGATATCAAATTGTTTCCACCATTAAAGATCAAAATCGAAAGAAAATTTAATAATCGAAACATCACTACTTGATATATGCATCTGTCGACGATGACAGAATGCAGTAACAATGAGAATGACAGAATGTAATAATACTGACATCAAACACACTATGACTGTAAAGGTGGAATATTCGATGCCGGACTCCACGCTGTCCTCGACCCACGCGCTAGTACGCCGTGCGGCTCGTAACGGTCTGCGCCAGTTCTACAGCACTGCACACACAAACGCAAACACGACAGCACATTTTCAACGGCTGTATGTATCGTGTGTACGAAGCAAAACAAGTTCCAATGCCACTTGTTCATTTCTCTATAACGTGCAGATTCTGACCTAAGAGCGATTAAAGTCGCACCTGTAAGATTCACGGAGCAGTGGTGTTCACAAGAAATAATGACAAAACTGTCCAGGCGTCACGGTATCGTATAATTGTCAGTGCAACGTCGCCTCCGAAATAACCTATATTGTGTCGGGTGGATGTTGAACTCTATTCGCACACTCAATCACACCGCTAGGGGGAGTAGGTGTGAGGTACATGGTAGCAACCAGCCATGTGAGCATTCTTTTTGGTTTAAAGTTGAGTTGTACCATTCTGTCCTTTGTTGCTTCAACAATGCCGGTTGGGCTATGTAGCCTGTACAAATCGTCCGCAAAACGACCAATTACGTGTCGGAGGCGAAGTTGAACCTTACTCACTTACGAGGGTGCAGACCATTAAATGGCAGATCAGGGCTGCGTATGGCTGTTTGGTCGTAGGTCAAAGTCTATGGGCAGAGGCTTTGCCTACAGCCTACAAACCGTACGCACGCTGTCTGTGACACAAAAAGCGCCGCTGCAGCTGTGGTATGCGGCTTGTGGCGCTACGTAAGTGTTATATGCCTTTTCCTCAGTTACAATGTGGTTGAAGTTGTAGAGTATTAGAGTGCGCAGATTGTGATAGCAAGTAATTCTGTTATTGTTTGTTATTTTTTAAAGAAAATTTCAATAAACAACATTTTGCGTTTCTTCTCTATATATCCTACGGGTAGCTAGTTTAGTGGCAGCCGTCACACCTAAAACAGTGCCAAGGCACGACTGTTAAGCGACGAATGGAGTAAGATCCAGAAGACACGTTCAAATAAACACTGCAAAACATGCGTGGTCAGTGTTTTTGTGTTATGATCACAAAACAGCGCTGTGGAACACTGTTGCCGCTATCTTTCAAGATGAGCAAATAATCCAATTCTGTTTCACCTGTCTAGCTCAACTTCAGCCTACGCACTAGCCAGTTCTTACTGCCGCATCAGCGCGTACGACCCATAGACATCTATATCGTTCAGTCTCTTCTATTTTTTTGCGTTCTTAAAATATTTTTCATGTGTGAGATGGTCTCCTTAGCTGGAAGATTCCCCGGTATCTCACCGGACACATGCAGAAAAGACGAATGGGTCAGCGGAAAATTCACTGACAAAGCAACTCGCGGTCAGGACAACTTCCGCGCTGGTCAACTTGCCGAAACATTTGTATTAATATGCAGTAAATAATCACTATTAATATGATTACACTGCTGCAGTGGATTACACTATTGAACACTTTCAATAGTAGACTTTCATGATTTATAAAAATTCACTGTCTATCCAAGGTGTTGACCAGTCTGCCTTGCTGCTGGTGCCAGGTACAGCCATGATGACATACCACCTGCCAGGAGATTCCTCCTAGCAGGACTTGCTGAAAACTCTAAGTAAGCTCAGTCTGCTACTCTTTGTGGTGTGTGCCAAAAAAGAAATACATAAGCAATGAAAACTGTCAATGTTTTAAAATAACATTTTATTAATCTATTTTGCTACGAGTGTGTGTTTTAATAAATTTACTTCTTACTTACTTACTTGCAGCATGGCTCGGTGCTTAGGACGTCGGTCTTTGGCTGGCGGACTTTCCTGATCTATGGTTGACATGTGACCACTAAGTGGGTCAACGAACCAGGCCAACTCAGACTTCCATCCCTTCAGGGTCGGTAAATGAGTAGTAATCCATGTATAATTACATGGATTACGGGATGGAAACCATTAAACGGCAGAGCAGCGCTGCGTATGGCAGTTTGGTCGCAGGTCAAAGTAACGGGCTTAGCCTACGGCCTATAGGCAGTACTCCCCACTCTGTCTGTGACACAACAGCACCACTGCAGCTGCAGTTGCCGCTTGTGGATCTATGTAAGTGTTATGCCTTTACTTTAACCTTTTTTACACACAATGAAAAACTACCATATACAACTTTCAATGCATAGAATATATTACCCTTGCCATAATGATCCAATCACACAAATAAAAAATAGCATCAACAATTATAAAGTTTGGCAGAACAATCCAAAATTTAAAGAACAATTCAGACACATAGACATCACAACAGAAAACAATTAAAAAAGAAATTCATATACAGAAGAAGACCGAGACGCTGTATAAGATATGTGCATCGTGCATAGAGAGAAAGTGAAACCATAGTACAAATGCGACACCGTGTGTGAGTGAATAAAAGTGAAAACTATACGTGTTGTTAATCATATTCACCTAACACTGCCATCACTGACGTCACTGATCACAGTCATACTGCAAGCAGATTTGAAACATCATACAGAAAGGCTCAAATGCAGAACACAAAGGGTTAACACTATGTAAGGAAAGTTCAGCTGGCCACTGCACATTAAAGGTTAATAGATCATATAGAGTTGGGAGGATGAAAATCATCAGCATCTTGATGTGATATATGAACTGTCAGCGTGGTCATGCATCAGCATATCTACAGCGTTCCCTGCAAGGACTATAACGCTTGCACACCAAATCTAACGCTGACCCTATACTGTAACTAGTTATTTCTGTATCACATTCGGTCACTGGCATAACAATGACATGCACAGACAAAATGAAATGATATTACAGTGTTTCCACAACTGTAGCTAATCTATCGGTCCATCTTATTACTGACAGCAATTACATAAAAGACTGCAGAAACATGAAAATAGTTGCACTGATAATTCAGTGAATTTTGTGACAGTTTAAAACAGAACAATTTCCTAATTTATTCATATATGCAAAACCACAGACATAGATGTTAAATATATCCTTCAATTTATCACATGTAAATATTCTATGTTTTAGTTTATTTCGCAAATGATGTTGAAGACTGGTTTGGTTACGGTAAATTAAAAGTTTGTTTTCGCGTAAGTACACCACGTTCAACTTTCAATATTAAATATAAATAACGGACAAACAACAACAACATTGGATATCAACAACACAGAATATTTTACACACGATAAATAGAAAGATATATTTAATATCGTTACCTATGATTTTCATTATCAAATAAATTCGGAAATTGGTCTATTCTATGTACAACTGAACATACTGATGTCACATTTCTTGATGTCAACAAAATCCAGTTGACCCACAAATGCTGTCCCACAAACAACATTTCACGATGCATACGAAAAATTTAAGAGATCCAGTAACGACATCAGCATACTCCTGGAAAGTCAAAATGTGTTTTAATAAACTGCATCTTTACATAATCGTGAATCTGCATGTCAATTGAAAGATCGCAAGTTTGCAACATGCCTCTATATTACTAGTACAAGCAACCCACCTAATGCATTACCTTGTACTGCAACATACTCTACAGAACTGTCAATGTTTGGTCCTGACTTCATATATGTCTTGGGTTTTAGCTTCATACTGTAGGTTTTAATGTGTGGATAATTGCATGCACTGAGGTTCTCGTAATGCAGTAGCTTCACATTATCAATATATTGTGTATTACATAACACCATATGTATGTATTACGGCGTCATGTGCACTTGTCCTATGCTTTAGATATCACTTATTACTACACTAAAAATAGTACAACCGAAAAAAATCAAACATTTCTGTTACCTTTTTCCAACCTTGACGTGGATGACAAGAAAGATGACACCAAGGACTACGCAGACTGAGCCGACCACAAGGTATCCGATTCCCAGGAAGGGGTTCTTTCCGCCGAGCCATGATGTTGTCGTCAGCACCATTCGCTTTCTGCCGTTGAACGAGGACACTGGATATGCTGCAGATTGAAACACATTACACGCAGACCTTCACCGCCTCCGAAATGACCTAAGTTGTGTCACCGTCTCACGTGATGCGTTAAACTCTACTCGCTCACTACTGCAACTAAACTGAACGAGTGTGATGAGTTTAACTATGCCCCTCAACCAGCACAGTTGAGGTCATTTACAGATACACTGCTTAAAATCCGGCCTGGCCCGCCCAGCCAAGCGTTGCACTTGATCAGTCAAATGAATTATGGCCGAGATTATTTTACGATTCATGCAGAGAAAAAAACAATTATGTTACACAGAGTTTTACTATAATTAATTTAAACATTGCACACAAAATAAAAATGACAGAAAAGAGACAAAAAATACAATGTAACATAGTTACGCAGTACAAATAAAATCAAAGATGACCTCAATGTCATGGCACTCTGATATGCCCCACCAGACACAGTTTAGGTCATTTCGGAGGTACTGTCTAAAATCCAACCTGGCCCACCCAGCCACGCGTCACCTTTGATCAGTCAGATGAATTACGGCCAAGATTTTGTTTTACGATTCATGCAGAGATAAGACAATTATGTTATGTAACCCGGGTGAGGGTCGTGGTAAGCTAGCTTCCAGCATATATTCTACAAACACTGAAAACCATGCCGCTGTTGTCAAAAAAGTACTGACTGTAGACGATGTTGAGGCTGTAATTTCCGGCGGGCAGACCATGCTCAAACATGCCGGTGTGGTTGACGCGCCGGTAGAGTTTACGGAAGTTTGGCAGTGCGGCCGTGCGCATCCAGACGATGAGATCCTCGTTCTCATAACCGTTGTTCTCCGTGTCACTCGGGTCAAGTTCGTACACCGGTTTCTGCCAGTTCGGAGGATGTGCTGTTCCGTTAAAGGCTGCAATGTTCAGCCACAACTGCAAACTGTGAAAATGAACAAAATGCATAACCTACTGCCAGAATGCATATGGCAACTTTAGTGCCTCTAAAGCACGGATTATTATACAGGTAATACTGGTAAAAGAGTTCCTGCACCTTTCAAGTCCTCCTCTTTTAAGAATTCAAGGCACTTTAATCCATTATATATCAATATATTGCAAGAGATTTTCACTTTTTTTAGCTTATTTTTCAACAACAATCTTACCTAAAATCAGACAGAACATACGGTAATTAACTAATAATATAAAACAGAATAAACAGAGCCCAATAACATTGTACCGGTACACATTGCAAACTATGAATCGAGCCTACACTACATATTAAACACAACAAACACCGACAGTCTGAACACGTTGCACATATGTTTGTGTAACATGCAAGCATGGACATTTTCTCAAAGATATGTTCCAGAACTCATTCTTGTAAGTGTCCCCTGACTTGGTGGAACACAGCATGCCGGTCAATCATTTTGGATGGCATAAATGTGCATATTCTAAACTTATGTACTATCTCAAGTGCTACATGCAACTTCAACAACTGATAGACTGGAAAAAATATTTTCCACTTATCGACTGATGCAGTCAAAACTGATAAACTGGAAAACCAGACTGCTAAGCTTAAATTTCCATTCAAATACCTTAATCAGCCGCAAGGTTAACAGTTGTCAAACTTCCAAGTCCAAGCGAAGAGACAATGGCAGAAGTGACATTATAACACATATATTGGAGACAGACAGTGTGTGAAGTCATAGAACATTAACTGTTGTGACAGATTAAAAAATAGTAATAATAATAACAACCTCATATAAGTTAATATGCCACAAATTTGGTATATTTCTTACAAGTTATATGGATAATTTGATATCAAAAACTCAAATATTTATGCAGTATAGGCACGTTGTGACAGGGGCCCTGGGGTCACCAAAAACTACGGTTCTGTGTTGAATTTTTTTCATTTTTTGTGGAGTGAGTGACTAAGAGATTACAAGAGTTCAATGCCTGACGTGATAAGCGCAATTTTAGTGCATTCTTATGCAAATTTGGAATTATTAAAAAACGTTATTAATGAACCGATGAAAAATCGCCGACATTACCTCCACGCATGTTCGTGTCGAAACCACTTGGATTTCCGAATTTCGATCTCTTATCAGTCGTCCATGCAATGTCAGTTTTGATGAGTCCTATCGGCATCCACGTCCCTTCTGATTCATAGTCGACTGTCAATGTGTCTAAAATTCACCGAGTAAGAATGTGAAAATAAGCATCGAACTAACACAGACACACACAAATCGAGGTCTGATTGCTACCATTCAACTTGCTGTTCAGTCATTCGACCTATAAACTACCGGTAGCCAAGCTTTTCCGGTTGCCGCTGCTAAGATCTGGAATGTACTGCTTGACAACGTCGTGTCAACATTATCTGTTGACTCTTCCTGGTAACAACTGAAAACTTTTTTTTGTTCCAGCGATCCTTCTGATGTCAGCAGGCCATAATAAGAAAAAGTTACTGACTGATTGCTTTAAACATTATAGGCTGTATCAGAAAAATAGCAGAAAATATGTAGAATCAGTCATTTTATCAACATGCTTTTATATAGTGCCTCCCACATAGCACGGACGACAGCAGAAACTATATTTTAAAAGAAAGGAAAAAAATAATAACGATAAACAGAATATAAGGAATAACGACTACAGATAAAATCAATACAGTTAGGGAAATTTAAAAGATTTTAAAATATATAATCTAAGCTTACTAAAACAAGTCCACCAGACACATGCTAAAAAACAAACTGTTTGACCCGGCATACAGTAAACATGATCGCTCTGACTAGCCTCAGCTACCATGTGCCTCCAATTCGCTTTTGACTTATTGGCGCCATAGAATTAGTAAACTGATTTTTTAACATTTTGATTAAAACGTTATTGTGAATAACACATACTCACCATTAAACAGACTGTTTGCAATTGCTCCGCAAGGGGCATACGGCACTCCACCGCCAGGCAGAGATCCATTCGCAATACCACGATATGGCTCACAGTCAGTACTGAGAGCCGAGTAGCTTCTCGATGCTCCGAGCAGTTGGTAGTCATCTCGTGACTTGACATAGCGTCGGTGGTTCTGATAGAAGTTTGTCAAACTGTAGTACATGTAAACCTGACCCTGCAACATACATTCAGATCTTCTGGTTGGAAGAAGGTCCCTTGTGAGGGAGCTCATCCCCTTTGACCTTTGAGACGGCGATGGTTAGACCCGATTAAGCTAGCATACGATAAGCCAGTACGCTAGCAGTCCTGGTAACAGGGCCCAGTACTACGCATAACTTGCAGTTTCTTCGCAAGCGGAAGCCGAAACCATCTCCAGTACTCATTGCACCTACCCACGGGGATGGCCAGGATAAGTTGGCCCGAGTGGCCTGGATAAATACCGAAATGGTAGACCCAAAGGTCGTCATCAGTCCTAGTATTAACCAGGCTCAACACAGCTTTACTTTGTTGATGTGGCCAATGCCATCTACTACTGTGCCAAACCAGCCACCAATCTCTTTGTTGAGGGGTATAATATACGAGATGACTCCTATGGGAAGGGGCATCAATCGTAACAATGCCAGCTCTCCAATGCCACAGCCAATGATCAGCACTGTGCTTACTGAATAACTCAGCTCATGGTGGTCAAGTGATTGGTCATTCTTGATTCATTGTGGCTGCTCCGCAGTCTTGGAACAGTCTGCCGTCACCACTTCATCAAGGTGATTCCGTTAACACTTTCAAATGCCAACTGAAAACATTTCCCTTTGCGCAGGCTTTTTAGCTTTTTAACTTTTGCATATAGTTAGGCGCCCTTGTTTCGCGCACTTACGTTGCCGTAATCTTGACTTCTTTTTATTTGATTCTCTGACAGCCAAAACAAGAGCCACTAGCTGTCAGTTGAAACAATGAATTTTTTAAGCATAAATGTATCGTAAATACAATTGTAACCTACTTCAACACAATGAATGCAGCTGACAGACTGCAGAATCACGAGTTTGGTACACACCTCAAAATTCTCCGTGAGATTAAATTTGATCTGACACAAGCAATGACCGCCAGTGTTGTTCTTCAGGAACTCTGAGCACTGACTGTGTGGAAACTTGGTCTGCCTGCAGTCATCAGTGTAGTCAATGGTCTTCTCCTTAATCTGCAATCGGCAAGAGTTTCCATTTTCACCAGTTTTCACCGAAGAAACAAGGGCAGAACTGTTGGCCAAGTTAGCGAATTAGGTCTTATGCCGCACCCGAGACAGCATATGCTATTGCAGAAGCAGCCTCCACAGCTAGTCACTTCTGGACAAGTGCACCGTAACCACTGTTCAACAGGGGAAGAGGTTAAAGGCAAAAAATCAAGTTTTATAACGTAACATGATATGTTAATTTTCATTCCACGCATTGAAATCGTGCTGATTGTTAGACAGGTGCTAATTGCCGTTACTTTGACACCTGTCCGACACAAGCGCCATATACAATTTCTGACCTCACCTCCAAATTTAAGGGTCAGCTGACCCCCCTGGCCCGGCCTTCCCGAGCCTCTGTTCTTGACTAACACTCGCAACAATGGCGAGAGCTGTGCTTTTATACACTGGGCACGTAAAAGGAGCAACATATAAACAAACAGAAAAATTCAGCACTTAAAAACATAATTACTCCCCTCCCACCCCAAACAACTAAAAGGTGACCTTAATCCAAGGATGCACAACCACATGGGCAGCAAAGCTTGGAAAGACTACTATGTTGTATTAGTGCTCCATCTTCATTGTAACATATTCATGTCCGACAACGGAGTCGAACTTGACTGGAATTGTATATACAACTGTGCAGCATACAAGCGATGACACTGATTGATTCTCTGTTCCAGTTGAGTTCAACTCCGTTGGCCACTAACAAAAGTTTCTAATGACAACAAACGGCAAGTAATCTTGAAACACTGCGCAAGAACAGAAAACACCGTATTTACAACGGTAAATATGGTGTTTTTAACAATTTAACAGCAATCAATTAACGTATTCATGTGATAGTGAATGAAACCAAATTTCTGGAATTACAGAAAAAGATCGGAAATGCAAAACAACATAACACAATAGAAACTGGGTAGTTTACAGCAGTACATTGAGTGGATATCCTGGATTTTTAATCCCCTTCAGCACTGATAGTTATAAACAGCCTCTCCTACCACAAAGGCTGACTACCACCAAATCGTAGCGCATATTGTCTGCCATCTAGGTTGACACGGACACCAACACTAATACCCTAACCCTAAACCGTCTTACAGCACCAACAGGACTGATGCAGTATTAACCCACACCGTTAAATTCCTTCAGCAACAAAACTGATTATGTGCTACTCTCGCACAATGTTATTATTTATTTCAGCCAAGCACCCACCGTTTTCTGTAGTTCAGGAATGAGCTGAAATTGTGATGAATTGCAGTTAAGAAGTGCAAAGAACGTACGTTGTTGGACGTGATAAGCAAAGCCACTCCGAGCGGAATAAAAGCAACTCCAACGGCAAAAAGCACTGGCAGGACCGTGCCTGCAGTCATGATCGGCTGCCATGCCGGCAACTTCTGCTGCTTGAACTTCGTGTCTGCGTATTGCGTAACAGAAAAAGTGGTATCAGTGCAGATTAGCTCCGCTTGGCCAGACTTGCCCAGAACTGACTGATATCAGCTGAATGTGTGTTGGTGTGAATGTTTCAGAACAAATTTCTATTTGCTAACGCCAAATGTAAGATTAGCTGGACTCCGAGAACAAACAAAAGGAAAACAAGGACTAAAACGACAGTGGC
>Ga0056115_1001238_pt1 | contig 11920 bp, 8 predicted proteins | sample WorMetOlspDAHAB1_FD_77007 | JGI IMG/M metagenome (GOLD analysis project Ga0056115, IMG submission 77007) | Marine gutless worms symbiont microbial communities from Max Planck institute for Marine Microbiology, Germany - Olavius sp. DAHAB.1 ... | reverse complement strand
GCCGTGCTCGACTAATGTCACGAAACTGTGCTTCATAACAGAAAAAAACACCGTTTTGAAAACTGGTCTTTTATATTTAGGCTAATCGAGAACATTATTGTCGCGCATCGTTATGTCTCGTCAGTGGAATGTAAAACACACAACGTTTATAGATTGAACCGCAGGTATAGCGGTGACATCGCAAGTGAAAACGACATACTCAGTGACATTTTGAATTATATATCTCCACCTTACTGAGAAACGACTCCATGTAACGAAAAGGCAATCTGAATTAGCACACTAGCGCAGTCTTTCAAAAAGTTCAACAGGCGATTCACAATGTTCGTGTTCTGCCTGCGCATAACTATATATGTATACGCAGTTGCGCGGTTTTCAGTTCTTTCTGTATAGGCAAATATATCTCAAATAAAGCACAATTATGGCTCTTCTGATATGAAATTACTTAAGTTCGCATGGCTCAACATGGCGGTGAAACTCCAAACGATTTCGTCATGTAAACTATTTCATGCGATTAACCTAAAATATTTATTACACCGAACGTACATAACCAATCAATTCGTATTTGGCTCTGAGATCAAACAACTCCGACTGTACAGAAAAAAAATAGAAAATGAAGAAGAAATCTATGTACATTTCGACTAGAGATCACTCGCGAACAAACGGCGGTCGGAATGGACGAATTCGTCTACATACTAACACTATACACGATGGAGACTAGACAAACTCATCCAGAGTGGCGAACCAATGTTAAGTCATGATTATGTAATATGTACACTAAACTACTGTTTAAAAACGCAATGTCAAAATAAAAAAGTTCTTATACAACGTGCACGGTAACATAACTTCATAGTTTTAGCAAACTTTACAATCCAAGAAATTATCAGACATATTTTAGTGCAGCTCTTAAAATGCGTGTTCCTTTCCCTTGTATAAAAATGTAATAACTTTATTTATGTCAACACATTCAGCATATTAAAAAACAGAAAAAAGCGCAACAATATCTATCTCATTTCAAAAGCCGAGAACAAAAGGTATTTTCATTTTGCCAAAAAATGATTTTTAAAATTTTATGTATAAAAATTCACCTGCCCACTGCTAACAGTTAAATGTAAAATGCATTGAAATAGAACGAAACAAACAAAAGAACAAAAAGAAAACTAAACGAGGTGACAAGATGAAGAAAAAACTTTGTAGTCGTCAGCATAACAAAATAAGTTTTGTCATTTTCCACCCGGGAAAAAACCAGATGTGAAGACTACTGAACTAAAAAAATTTTCTCGACTGAGTCATTCCTGCACGTGACGCAATATTTCCGAACAAATAGATCGCACATGTCGACAATTAAAACAGCACCGATATGTTTTCGGAGGGAAGGGGAGGGATTGATGGTCGGAGGCAGAGGTGAGGGGAAATCCATTAATTGTCGATGGAGACGTGGCAAACTGTCAGTTGAACACTTGTTGCTCGCTTGCGGCCAGACGAACATGCGGTGCGGCGTGCGTTGCATGGCGGAGACATTTCGACGATTAGTCCGAGCAACAATTAACGTCGTTGTTGCGGTTGGGAACCAGCTGCGAACGACAACTGAACGGAGCGGGATTTGGACTCGGGTCCTCTGACATGCACAGGCGGTTGAGGACGATAATTGGATAGTGGCTACAAAGAGATAGTTTTACAAGAAACAGCATACCTTGGCAACTGATGCAACAAATACGCAAGGTTAAATGTAAAGGAATTTCGCGTACAAAATCAGTTTACCGAATTATTTTGAACCGAACGAGAATACCACGAGAAATGAAGTAGTTACCCTGTATTTTGTTTTAATTGCGAAAAAGTGGAATGAACAGAGTTTCGGAATGGACTGCGCGTGCAAACAACGTGAAAGACGAATTTTTGACGGAATGAACATTTAAAACAAACTTTAAAAATCAGCGAATTGCGCCGAAGAGTCGGAATGTACAGCGACGCGAAAAACGTAGACATACAACAACAGAGTGTTGTATTTTTATGCAAAAACAACCGTTAATGCGATTACGGAATGCTTCCGAATGGATATCGAGCGCAAATTCTGACTCATAATTGTGACACAAAATATGTCAACGCGATTAGTTAGTTTTTGTTTTTGGCGTAACAATAAACAACGATTTCAGACAACCAACAATCGATGCTGACTATTAACGACTGAAAAAATACAGAAATGGCGGAACAATTCGGCTCGTGTCACAAACAGCCGTGGAGGATGGCCAGGCCGAGTTAACCATAAGACACACGATAAAAGTTAACTCACGATTAAAAATCAACTGCACTATAAAATTGTTGCAATTGAGATCACAAAATACAATGGAAATGAGATCGTTTCACAAGAGCGATACAGAGAAGCATCAGTTTAAACGAAAAAAAAAGAACTAAAAACAGACACATTGAGAGAATGTAAATAACTGCCAAAACACACTAGAACACAACTCTGGGGCACCTTTCACGCGACAGTAACGTATACTTTGTGTCATTCGATTTTCGAAAGCATTTGTTTGTAATCGCCAGATGTCGCTACTGCGGAAACTTAAAAAAACTCTAAAAAATAATTCCAGCTAGTAACACATCAATGAACAACCAACAGTTTTTTTAACAGTTAGCCCTTAGCCCAGGGAGTCTTATAGTTATGGGTTTTGATCCCCCCCCCCAACTTCTCCTGCCACGGAGTGTTCAGTTGTTCAGATAAGTAAGTAAGTAAGTAAAACTATATCATAGTGCGCCTTAAAGCTAGCAAAGCCAGCTTAATCTGCCGCATTGAACCAAACTAACTAACAGATGTCACAAATAAAACAAAAAATTAAACACACGCAGTCAGTGACGTTGCTAGGAAATGATACACAGGACAATCGATTGCTACATCAATCAGCATAGGCAGCAGTGTTCAGAAATAAGAAATGTTTTGCAGTAAAGTTGCAATTAAAACATATTGGTGGCCTATATATTAGACCAATTTACACCAATTTCCGCTTCATTTATTTTTTGAGGGGAAGGGTGGTTGGCACTTGGCATTAATAGCAAGCTACGTCACTGAGAAACAACCAATGCATCGATATCCTAATTTATGCATATTATGTAACCACAGATATCTTTTAAGTATCTTACATTAAATATTCTATGCTATATCGACGCAAGGTGAGAATAATTTCCGTTGTGTTGGCAAATTGTAGAATCCCAAAATGCTGGTAGCCTACATTTTAGTCCAGTACCAACACAACGGCTCTCTCTCTCTCTCTCTCTCTCTCTCTCTTACGCTGCTTTAATGCAGCATAGAATAGTTAATATCAGATATCTATAAGATATCTACGGTTGCATATAATTTGCATAAAACAGGGAAAAGGGATATCAAGCTGTGTAGTAAAAAATGGGTCATATAGTCAGAACAGCCACCTGGCGATTGTCGATAGGGTGATTCTTGGTCATGTGACCAGTAAGGGTCGACAGACTTACAAATGTATCCGGGCAGAATTTACACAGGTACGGGGAGGCAGAAGGAACGGCGGTTGTGTGCGGGTCGCGCTGTTCCACATCGCCGACATCCTCCCTCTGCTGGATAAGCCGCTGAATACTGTGCGTGTTGAGCACGTGGTGGGTGCGTTCCAGATCAGTTTTGAAGCGGTCAGGGCAGTACGAGCAGTCAACAGTTGCCGGGCCTGACTTCACAGCTTCCAGACCGGGTGACGCCTGGCCTGGATGAACTGCCGAAAAGTGTTTGCGGAGGTATGAGCGACGACGAAAAGTTTTGCCGCAACTACTACACTCGAACGGACGCAGGTCAACAGCCGGGTCATCGTGGGTCACCGGGTCATCCTTCTGCGACCCCGGGCTGACCTTTAACCCCGACTCTGCGCTGGAAAGGTCAATCGCGTTGATGTCGTCGCTGACTGAGAACGGCGACAGAGAACCTCGCGCTGTCGAGTCGGCGTCGTCGTTGTCCAAGTTGTTGTTGTTGTTGTTGGTGTTGGTCTTTTTGGTCGTTCTCTTGGAGGACGCGTTGGCGCCTGGTTTGTGCCAGCGGCGGTGGGACGCAAGGTTCGCTGGGCAGCTGAACACCTTGTCGCAATCGGGGCAGCGATATTCGACGTGGACGATGCGCGAACAGCGGTGCTGTGCCAGGCGGAAGGCGTCGTCGTAGCGCTGGTTGCACAGGCGGCAGATGTAGTCTCCGATGCGGTTGTCGATCTTCTCCAGCTCAGCTCGCGCTTCTGCCGTCACCTTTGCCGCAACGAACAAAGCGAATTGATGATCTCGGTTCACCGTTAATAGTGGTGGCACGTACCAGTGCTCGTTTTCGCAAAAAAAACAATGGGAACGCTGGCGAGCCGAGCGGAAATTGGCGTCTGGGTCCAAGCAGCGGGTACGATTCTGCGGGGGTCCGTGGGTATCACCTCCGGAATTTTTGTGTGTTTGAGATTGTGTATGCAAAATCCTACAATCTAGTGCATTTTTGGCCGGAAAATTGTATGCAATACCGTCCATAATGCGCGTATTACTAACTCGTGTGCGTTCTTAAACACTTTAACAATGGGAACGCTTTTACTGTGCGTTCCGGACCCGGTCGCTTTTCAACAATTGGAACGGCGTTCCCAGTTCCCACGCGTTCCCCCTCGAAATGGCCACTGGCATTTGCATGCGGTTTCAGTGTGCAATTCTACACCAAATTTGCATGTTCTAAATGGATTTATACAGTTGTAAAATCAATTTTTCGGAGTTTAAATGCTGATTTTTCTGTGTCAAATAAACTGCATTATTGGCGCACAAAGCGGTTCACTTTTGTGTTGTATGCGTGCAATTTGTTTTTTCAATGTAATTCTATCATTTGTTGTTTTACTGTACGTCGGCAGCACTGTGCGTCTGCATGCATCTGAAGACCGTTCCCTTCCCAACTTTCCGTAGTGCCTGTCAAGTGATTTCTGTTGTTATGGGACATTTTATTCGCTATTGTCACTCACTCACTCATTTACTTACTTACTTATTTTGAAATCGATTACTGAATAAACGAAATACCTCGACGCAGTTGACACTCGAGTCGATATCGCCTGACACTGTCACTCCATCGTCGCATTTGTCGCCGCCAGATGGAGCCTCTCGCAGAATCACCGTTCCTGACACAGGCGACAGTTTGTCGGCGTCGGCCATGTCCAATCTCGACTTCTTGTTCCCGCTCTTTTTTTCGCGTGACTTCCGCTTGCGCGACGCTTCCGGTACGACGGTTGAGCCAGCCGCTGATGCTGTGTCGATCACCGTCTGACCTACGCCGTGCAATCATACCGTCATAATTATTATCATCATCATTAATTTATTATTATTAAATATAAAGTCGTACACGAGGTGGAAAATACATGCATGAAAGCAGCACGAAAGTCATCGAAAAAAAAAATAAAAAATTGAGTAAAGAAAATAAATAAAATCGGCAAAAAAAACACTCGAAATCTAGGCATTAAAACACTTCAGCCAGAAACTATGCAAGCGTAACAAACAATGTCACTGATATAGACAAATCACATCCGTTGCCAACCAAGAGTCTCTCGTCTCAACACTAATAATTCCACCACAAAAAAAACAGCGTGGAGATATGCACCGCTGTACATCTGTCATTGCAAACTATCACGGCTGGGCCACGCATCTGATTTGTTACTGAAACTTTTCTTTCATTCGATTCAGAGCACGTTTTTATTCGCATTGGAACAACAGCATAGTGTGAAGCACTTACGCCAGATAGAAAAATCCATTACTTACTTACGTACTTACTTATTTAAGCCCCTGTAGCCGCCTAACGTCAGTATGACGCTTTATAAATTTCGTATTATTATTATTATTATTAATTACTGATTTACTTCCTCATTATGTACTCACTCCGCATATCACCTAGCGCTATGAGGTGCTATCAATCAATTTAAATGCAAATGCTGCGAACTGACTCAAGAATGATAGTTGCATTATACATACAGTAAGTTGTAGTAGTCTGACCTGGTTCGTCGGCAGCGGTGGCTGTCTTTGGCTCACCAAGCTGTGAGGTTCTGCTGCAGAGATTCAGAGCATGAGCTCCGTTGCCAAGCGTCGCTGGGATTAAATATGGCACCAGCGGCAGCGAACAGACCGGAAACAGTCCCGCACTCGGTTCGCTTCCGGCGCGCAGCATCGAGCTGTTTCCGGTCGGCAAGAGAGAAGCATTTCCGGTCTTGGCTGCAGCCGCTGCGAGAATGGTTTCTGTGGCACGTCGGCGAAAGATGAGCTGCTGTTGGTAGAGACTGCGCAGTGACGCCATCAAAGATGGCGGCGGTGGCGCCAGTGGACCGGAAGTGACGTCATGCGCTGCTGTGTCGCCAGTCGGCGGAAGTGTCGACTCGTCCGGCATCGGGCTGTGCGCGCTGTAGCCAGAGTCGGGCGACTCGTGCGACAAAACCGGAAGTTGTGCCGAGATGACGTCATCGTCCGGCCACGCCCCCTGGTCACGTGACAGTGAACGACGTTTGACGAGGAAGTTTCGTGGCATAGCGACACGTCACTCTGTCGGTCACAAACAGCGCTTATAAAAGACTGAAAAAGAACCACAACAAACATTATGAACCCTTTTGAAACATCAATACTGTGTCTATGTTTAACAGCAGTGTCTTATAATTGCATCACATATTTCCACCAAACGTAACTGGTAAAATAATATAATAATAATTTGGTATATTTGTTTTTTGAAGTGCGATAATTGTCGCGATTAGTAAAGCGAAAGATCAGTTTTAGGAAAAAAGTGATACGACTCAACATCGTATTCAGTGAAACAGGTGAACATGCGCTATAAAGGATAGCGTCGTGTGTGTGAGCGGTTAAAGGACAACTCGCCGACAAACCAACTCACGGTCAGTCAAGTAGCGCATTGGATAACTCGCGGACTATAGTCAACTCGCCGACAGCGAATTTTTAAAAATCATGGAATTACTATACTTTATTTGCACATTAAACTTAACGCTAACCCTAACTCTAACCCTTTCGAATATTGGCGGCGTATAAATAGTGTAATCTGTCCGAAATAACACTTAGAGCTATTTATACTCCAAATTTTAAATCAAACATTTCGGCGACTTGACCAGTCCGCGACTTGACTGACCGGCGAGTTGTCCTGTTACCTATATGGTTTTAGGCTAGAAAATAGAAGTCCCCAAGAATCCGAGGCAAAATGTTAAATTACTGTGGGTCTGACACATTTGTACATTCTTCTATAAATAGATTTAATAGGGGAGGACAGAACTGGCATATGTTATGAGTTGTTAACTTGGTATACAAACTGCGCGGCAGAAACATAGGCTGTGGAAGGTCATACAGATTTAATCGTAAGATGTATACTTGAATCTGGAGTTAAGTGTCATTGAACTATTCAGTATATATACGTTCATAAAACTGGCCCCGAGTCACCAACAGGCGATGACTCTAACATGTTGACAGAGTTCTGTGGGACAAGTCCTCCAGAAGTTAAAGCAAAAGTGTTGAGTTACTATGCAAATTTTACCGATATCAGTAGCAGTGACAGACTCATTCACTGCTTTCAACTTTCAAAATAAAGCAATTCATATGTCACCATAAAGTGGTGGGCGACAAATCTGGGGGCCTGCGCCCCCTAACCCTCGGTTCCAGTCTAGAACCGTCACTGAACACAAACGTGCAAAACTTCGCCTCGTATACAACGTTTGCAGCGCTGCACTGTCAACTATTTTGCTTCACGAAAAGACGAGTGTTTGTATGACGCTGCGGTGGAAGGGGGTAGCAGAGCACGCGAAATCCCATTGATGAAGAGGATAATGAACAATGCAGCTTTGATGTTATAGTCACGCACTGGACCTATAGATCATTATCATCGCATATAGGTATACATTTGGTCTTCAGTCTTCACGCAAAAAAATTCCGTCACAGGTGGGAATGTGCCACGTCACGAAAACGTATTATTTCGGGTCGTGTTAACTAAACATGCTTTGTGTACACGATGCGCAGTTGTCGCTTCAGTTTAGAGAAAAACCTTAAAATATTCCAGGAGCAGCGACAGGCAACTGAAACGTTCTGTATAATTAAACTTCAAATTGAAAATGAAGAAAGGTTAAACGAAAAGTTAAAAACTAATTGCTGAAAGAACCTGTACAAGAGAAACTCATCATCGTCAACAGCAAGACCCACTCTACAAAGCGTAGCCGATCTCATTATTATTTAGGGTTATAATAAATTATGTCAGTTTTTCAGCAGAATGACGGCAGCATCAACAAGCAAATCGGCAAACGAAACAACAAAAAAGGAGTATATGCACACAAGCAAGAAATTAGTTGCAATACAAGTATAAGCGATTAACGACTACTTCAAATTCTGCACCCTTTTGGTAACAGAAAACGGAAAAGGAAACTAGTAAAAATGTAGTTAACTATTTTTCAACTTTGACATAACTTGAGGGCAAAGTGGTGATGGCGCCTGACAAGTTCAAGTCACAGGTGGAAACCATCTCACTGAGCGCCAACTTCGGCGACAGGGCCTTCGGTGCAGTCTGACTTCGACTCTGGAACAATCTGCAACCGGACCTCAGACTTGTCATGCAGTCGATACATACACAAATAAAAAAGTCTTCAGCGAATCATTCGCTGAAGACTTTTCGTATTTTTGGAACAGTTGATCACAGCGCGCGTGAATCTGTGCTGCCTAGAAGCATCCTTACTTACTTATTTACGTCCGAGCATTGAACTAGGAATCGCACAACGATGAAAAAGTGTCACAAAAACGTAGTGACGTTTTCTTACCTTGCGAAGCGTATTACGGTGTCGTCATCAACATCGGCGTACACGTACTTTGCTGACGTCACTACCTTATGTGGTGATTGACGGTGTCGAACGGCGTGTGTGAGTTTACTGCCGTTGACGATGCAACTTTATAGCGCGACAGCGACACGCTTCCTCGAAGCGCACCTGCTCCTAAGCCATGCCCACCGTCACGAGTGGGCGGAGCCGCGGCGGCGGCGCCTGGAAATGACTGACAGGTCGACGAGCTTTGTTTGCGCCGTCAGCATGCGATCGCCAGAGCACTGACTGAGCCGCACGAACAATGTACCGCTATATCTGAACGCCACGCGAGTCCGGTGGTCTTTATGTTGGCCCGAAACAACGAGCTTTCTTTCTCCCTGTTTCAAAATTCGCATTCTGCTACACAGACCGTCGCCGTTTACGCGCTGTCGGCGTTTTGGCGCCAAGTCGCCAAACACAGTCTAAAAAGTGGACAACTGATTTTGCCGTTACCCGTTAGAACATTCACTGATTACAAAAAACGGTGATAGAGACAAAAATACAACAGTCAAAAGACGAGAATAGAGCACTGGATAGAAAAACGATATAAACTGTCAGAAAAAAGAGCAACTATTTATGTACTTGTTTAAAACCGCACAATTTGTTTCATATTCAACCACAGTATTTCGATAACTAAAAAACTGACAGAATGTTAAAACTATTAAGTTACAATAAACTTAATGTTCAAATGCGTTTTTGACCAAATCTGCCAGTTTTTTTCTAAAAGTTTTAACTAATGAATGAAAATCTTTATTCACCAGAATACACTGTATAGCATAGAAACAGTAAAGAAAACAAAACTTAACTACATAACATAGGCTAAAACAAAGTAATGTCAATTTATTAAAAGTTCAAAATACCAATGTAAATAAAACGAAAATAAAAACATACCATTATACCGTATACCCGCCGAAATAAATTAGTAGGAAGCCATAACTAAATAACTTTCTATAGCTACACAGTGATAATTGTAAAATAATGTAATAATGTACAGTAAGTGCCATATTAAAAGCAGAATCGTTATTTTCACGTCAGCAATAAGCCTGCATTTTGAGATAAGATGAGAATAACATTTTAAGACGCTGATACGACATTGTCAGCCAGTGCATTCCAGATCTTAGTGGTGACAGTCAGCAGAAAGGCTTGGTTGCCGATGGTTGGTAGTTTGAAGAGCGGAACTACATACACGCACGGCACAGCACAGCTATTTGATCATTGTCGCGACTTTCCGAACTACGTGTCGTCTGCAGAATGATGACATGAGCTGTTAGAACCGTCTGTTAGTGATGCTGTTCCGTGCACGCCACATCGCTGTGAAATCCTGCGATTATCAGCTCGTCATGCATCCTTCGTGGCCGCCCGTGAGCATCACTAAGCCGCTTTCGGCTGCAGAGCTTGAATGGCTTCTTTTATCTCCGCGCAAGGTCTGTGTAGTTCACGATTTCAGGGAAGGTGCACAAACGTATGTATACGCACTGATAATACGTCCTGACATGCTGAATAGTTGATGCGTCGACATTACGTGAAAAACTGTCGCGCAAAGCTCTTCTACATCGTCCGACAACGAATTTTCCCGACGACAACTGTTTATAAACTTAAAATAACGATTTACAAAGTATTGCACAAAAGAAAATTATGTTACGCCTATTTATTTATCTAATACTGAACATCGTACATACAAGGGACATAAAAACGAAACAAGTGAAAACATCCAATGTCATGTCGCCGTGTACAAAAATATGTATATGCCTAATTTAGAGAAAAGTGAAAACAAATTAGCTGATCGAAAATTGTTATTAATCGTAGACCGAAATAACAAAAACAACAGCAGAAAAACAGATAAACTGAAAACAGACAAGAACTACTGACTAACGCCGGCATGCAGTTAGTAAGTATTTTAAGAACGGTGCAGTCTATTTTCACTATATACTCGCTAATGAATAAACCCATTATCTATTTAGTTTGCGAAATCTCCCTGCCAGATGCTGGCCCTGGGGGAATTTTCAGACCAAATCATGCGATGCCCATTTAAGATGTCGATTCCAATTGCCAATAATAGACGCATGTTTTGGTTGAAACCGAAACCTTTCTCGATACCGCTACTCGGTGACAATTAACGTTCTATTTTATTCAAGACGTCAGACGTAGGCAGAAGAATAGCTGCGACTGTTTGTCGTTGTGATGCTGTTGCCGCTATAATGTGAGATGCGTATAGCTGTGCAGTCCGGCTAATTTCGTCGAAGGATCGTAATTCTGCGGTTCTTTGTAGCCATATTGTCAACACGCAAACTGACATAACATCCAGCGTGAATAGACGATATAGGTATAGGTCGGAATTAAAAGCAATATAATTTGGTATCGGGCAGGCACACCGGGCGACACAATGTCAATAATCCCACAACTTCGGATGGTGCCTGGCTGAGGGCCACAAAATCGGTGATTAGCGCCACCATGGGCCGCTTGGCTCGGGGAAGATTTCTTCTTTCCATTTTTCACTTACTATCTTACCTATTTACTCTGCTACACTTCACACGAGCTCAAACGAGCTCAAAAATTGTAATGACATGTTATTACCACGAACAGAGATTTTCTTTAAGTAATGTCAGCTTTCTAAATAACGTCCTGCTTATAACATACGGTTGTCTTTTGATTACTGTTTATAAATGCTGATTGCTTTATACATATGCCCTGTTTGTTTTTCTTGTATTGCTATTGTATTGTATTTATTACGTACTTCTACCATTCTGCGATGAATACGAGTAGTTCCATATTAACCGGGTGTTGTGGGACGACGGGTGCGCGCCGTATAGGTTCGGTGACTTCGTTCACGGTTATGACGCACTGACAGGTGCCCGCCGGCTGATTGGCTAGCGCACGTACACAATGGTTCAGTTCACGGCGCAAGAGGACGCGCGTTGCTGCGTTGCGTTGTGCACACTGCTCGTGGCTACGATAGAGACAGACCGACCGACCGACCAATCCACCGGTGCAGATGGCCGCACCTGGCCAGGACTCCGTTGACACGCGCCAGCCCGTCCCCCCCCCCGGCGAATAACGGTGATGGGGGACAGGAGGGGCAGAAG
>Ga0056115_1001236_pt1 | contig 11934 bp, 4 predicted proteins | sample WorMetOlspDAHAB1_FD_77007 | JGI IMG/M metagenome (GOLD analysis project Ga0056115, IMG submission 77007) | Marine gutless worms symbiont microbial communities from Max Planck institute for Marine Microbiology, Germany - Olavius sp. DAHAB.1 ... | reverse complement strand
GTCAGTGACGGCGTTAACATGACGTTCTGCAGCAGAGTATTCCACAACCCCTAGGAGTTCAGCGGCGACCGGAAAAGCTTGATCGCCGATGGCTGAAAAGCGGGTACGTCGGATGATAAGTGATGACGAGGCAGAGCGGAGATGCCGACAGGAACGATAAACGACTAATGGTGTTCGTCGGCGATGTACAACGGAGCCATCTGTTGTTAGCATCAGTAGACCAGGACAAAGTGTCTGGAAATGAGGTGGCAACGTATGACGATCGCTTCAACTAAAGTTTGTAAGATATCGTTCTCAGCACTGGCTGCAAGTGAAAGTCTTGAGATCGCTTACTTCATGTTATCTTGCAGCACCAACGCCGCACATTGTCAAATTTACAACGCACAAAAATGCATCATACAATTTACAATCCGGTTAAAATATGTGCCGCATTTTATTCAACATTTTTGACGAGCAGGTGATTTCGCGGACAAGCGCAATCCATGCAGTGTGATACTAATTAGAGATAACGCAATTTTTCGGCTACAAATACAACACAAATACACCTAATCACAAAAAAAAACAATAAGCTACTTGGTTCCGTCCTCCACTGTGCTGTCACAATTCAACTGGTGCAATTTACTTTCAACTTATCAGTCGAAGTGCTACCTAAAATCGGAGTTAGCTTCATGCCAATGACCCCGAAAAATGTTTTTGATGATACTGAAACGGAAATGACGAAGTCAGAATCAAGATTCTCGCAGAACTGCCAAAACCATAATTCTAAAATCATACTTTCTTTGTCCAAATCCCAAATCCATCATTTCTTACCAAGTGCTTAACCTGAACAATCTACCGTAAGAAGTGATGTCATAAAAACTTTTTTCACTGTCATTTCCCAGCACGTAATATCTCCCAATTTTCCCCTATATTGTTGTACAGTGATTGCAATGAATTTTTCACTTCAAACTTTTGATGGTGTTGTTGACGATGCTAGCACAATATCCAGGTGGCTTTTCAAGCAAGCGGCTTTTATCAAATACCTATCAGTGTCATCAGCCGATATGACTTTGGACCCGCAGGAGACACGAGATTCATAGAAGACATTGTACAGCGCCGGTCGCCATGGCTGTCAGCAGACTGGCACATTGCGGCTAATTTAACATCATCCACCTGCTCACATAACCCACCGGATCTCTGAGTTAAAGTGTCAAAATTCCAAATAAATAAAAAAGAATGCTTATACTGCCCAAAATTCACTGCATGCAGTTGTGCTGGGACGGACTGTAAATATACACCTGAGTATATCAAGGTACGTTAGTTGCACTCTACTGATGACCAACAGAAAAAGCAGCAACCGAACAGTGCAGGTTTCCAAAAAAAAGTTAATTACAATGTTAAAATTCTCAGTGAATCACACGTACCGACTTACCACCATTTCTCATATCACTTCTGTCCGGTCACCGAAAAACGAAGCCACCCACAGTTTCTACGAAGGAAGCAGGACCGCAAAAGCAATGAGAACGATATAGGACCGTGCAAGCCAGTATTACCCTTATTACAATAGTGGCCAGAGGTCACACTCTTTGGAGACAAAAATTCAAGGACTTTTACAAGACTTTCAAGGACCGTTGTAAACCTCATTTCCAGATAACTCCGTCTTTCTCCGCCCCAACCGCGACATAATTCATGCCACAACGGCAAAGGCATTGCGAGTTCCACTATCAGAATACAAAATTCAATGATTCTCACAGACCTATTCAGCTGAGTTCAAGAACTGACAAAAACCAATTCCGTTTACAAGGACTTTCAAAGATGAGTCGCTACACAGCTTGCTTACTTATTCGCTTATTGCTGGTGGCAAAACACGGACCACAGTTTAAATATATTAACAACAGTTGTGTGACTCGACAAAAATGTCTGCTCGTATTTATCGTAAAATAACGTGGAACGCTTTATAATATTAAATTTGGTATGATTAGCGGTAACAACCTGTTTGTTGGGCATCAGTTTTTTCACCTACTACAATTAAATAAGCTGAGCATTTCTCCATATTTGTGGCAACGTACTCTTCAGTGTAACACACATGAACAGGCCGCAGCAAGCTGCATACTCCAAAGAGATGTGTTACTGGTTATCTTCATAATGTGACAGACAGCTTGAGATCCAGATCTTGGCAGGGACGACTTCAGACGGCTGCTGAAAACGCATTTATTTACACTATACAAAAGGATTTAGCGCATTAGAGATGTTTCAAGACGATAGCTCCACAAACTGACTTACTTACTTACTTTCGTTAACGTACCCGTGCTGAAACGAGGTCGGTAATTGCCTCATTATCGCCTGGGTCCGTACGTTTGCCCTGAGTCGGTCGGTTGTTGGCACAGTGTGGAGACGCTACGCCAGCGGCAATGCTGCGATCGGTCTGCTGAGTGTTTGCTAGCTCGCCATCACTGGAGCCACTACAGCAACCCTGTATGCCGATGCAATAGAATCAGTCACCGTCATCTGAACACTAGGTGAGGTCAAGTTCCGCAAGGTCACTAGCTAAGACAATTGTGCCATTATGACTTAGCCAAATGTACTGTCAAAAGCTGTAGACTAAATCCTTAGATCGAAGTTAATTTCAGTCTAAATTAAACTATTTGTGATCATAAACAGTGGAGACCAACCCAGACCAAACAGTACAGTCAACCCCAGCACCGCTGTGGAAAATTTATGTCGACTTTGAGCCAAAAACCTAATCCATTAGTCTTAACTCAAACTTGACTAAAGTCCGGACTTAAGCCTTTATTAATTGTCCTTACATGCCTTTAGACATACGTCTAAGTCTTTTGTCTAAGACAACTGACTCTGTATTTTGTCATAGCCAAATGAATTAGCGGAACTTGGGCTCACTCTCTGTACCCATAATGGGTCTGAGTCTCTCAGAAATATGGTCAGGGGGTCTGTGTCGCTGCGAAGGACCCTCAAATGCCCGAGTTGTCTAAGGGGATCTCGGCTTTGCCAAAGGGCATTTGAGGGTATTGGCAGGAAAACAAGACCCCCTGACCAGATGGGCTCTGACCCCTTATGGCAACAGTATTCAGATGACAGTTACTATTATTTGGAAGTCTTGTACTTTTACTGCATGGTGGATACAATTGTCAACAGGAAACTAAACTCTTTGTCATACATCTGAGCACAAGGCAGGCATCTACTCCATAACACGGCACCTATCTCTTTTCACTCGCGGAGTATGGCGTCAACATTTGAGTCTTCCAACTAACAACAGAACACAAGACAAAGTTTCTACATTCAAGAGCCACCTCAAGGCCCACCTGTTTCCGATTTCACATAGTAATAATATTGCCATAATACTGTTACCGACAACTAACATCTACGACTGAAGCATGTTTGAATGTTGTTGGGCACCCTTGTAGTGACTCCCACCACGTTACAGCGTATTATAAATTGTCATGTTATAATTACTATGTTATTATTATTAATAGGCGACATCAAACCCTACCCATCTCCAAAAAACTCATAACAAGCGGTGTTAAAACAGAAAGTTAGTTCACTCATAATCTAATCTCACAAGTATCAAACTGTTAAAGAATATATATAGATAAACAGTTGAATCACCCATAAAGGCATCAATAGATGTGATGGTTGATTATTCCAGTGGTGGGAAGTATATGGTGTCAGTACTCAGTACATTAACAAGCACATCGATGCAATGTCACATACAGCTGCAGAATAATATCACAACAAACTCTAGCATAAAAGATATAACACTTAAAATGGTGCTAAATGGTGCTAATTCACATGACAAAATATAAGAACACAAATTGCAAAAAAACAACACTATTAACAACCGCCCAACTGTAAAAGACATTTTACAAGTGCTTTGTCACTGGCGGATTTTCACTAAGATAAAATTATCATCTCCTTTTTTCTCTAAAAAAATACTATTAAATATTATGCATGTGACAATGCAACCTAAAAATTTACCAGACGATTCACCGACCAACCAACTCGTGGTCGGTAGAATTACGGACTGGTCAGTGGTCAACTCGCAGACGCAGACTAGAAAAGTCACGACTAGATTGAAACGCAGACTAGTCAATTCCCTGAAATTGTTTGAAAAATTTGCAATTACATAATTTTCTACAAATGTAATTTTTAAAATTCATTACCAGCGAATTGACTAGTCGACTAATCGTGCAGTATGTGACTTGACTAGTCTGTGAGTTGATCAGTCCACGAACTGACTGTCCGCAAATTGGTTTATCGACGAATTGTCCAGATGTCACACGAAAAAACCGAACAGTTTACTCTGACAAGCTGAAACTGCAGGCAAGCCAACACAGCCTCCTAACCAAGACACATGCAAAATTTTGGACCACTTTTCTGTTGCTAATTGTGTTACCTTTCTATACATTAATGCATTAATAGAATAACCTAAGTACTGCAAAAAATAAATTACCGAATTCGTAGTCAAGACACCTTATAATATGAATACTGGGTCTGGTGTAGAAATTAGGGATGTTCACGGTTAACCGGTTAACCAGTTAACCGAAAATTTTCAGTTAACCGGTTTCTCAATTAACTGAACCGAAACCGCCAATATGGCGACCGCGCTATCAGCAAAAATATTTTTTAACTTTTGTGCAGTAAAATGCAAGTACACAATTTATAGGTCGTCTCTCAGACAATAAATAACAACAGTGGTCAAGTTAAGCAAAGAAAGCATAAAAATACACATTATGCAAGCTATACATGTTCCGTGGTAAAATCTAGGCCAAACCGCAACTTACTATAACTTCTGCAGTTTCGACAACAATGGCCGCTGTCGGTTAACTGGTTAAAACCGGTTAGCAGTTTCGGTTAACCGGTTTGCAAATTAACCGAAAAGAGCATCCCTAGTAGAAATGCACGTACACTGTTCAATTAAATAGCTAATGAAGCGTTAGTGAGGATTCCTTAGCCCTGACCTTAACCCTGACCCAGCTATGGAGCAGTGTACGTGCACTTGTACACCAGACCCATTAATAATTAGCTCAGTTAGCTTGAAACTGCAGCCACAACCAATAATTCCCATGTTTGAAAATGTAAATACTGACAGTGAAGATGTGGGCGGATGACGACAGCGGCATAAAACCGCAAAACTATACACAAAGCGGGAAGACGTAAGTGTAGAAACACTAGCTACAGAAACTGATTAAAGAACCTTAAAATAGTTCGTATCTTTTATTTTACTTAAATAAATTTAATACAACAATACGACAATACAATCCAGGACAAATTACTACCAAAGAATATTGAAAGTAGCTCAGTAGTCAGTAAATATGCGAAGTATCAGTAAGAAAGTGTTTTGACGCCGGTCCGATGCCAGACCCTTGAATTATTCTGGCGGATATGCTGATCGCAGGTGATTCCTCACCGTAGTATACTGTTCGATGGGTGAGTCCCTCAAAAAAGGCTACTATCCAATTGTAGACAGGCACAGGAAGGTCGATCCAGTTCTGCCATCTTTGCCAGGAGGGTGGAGTGTCGCACGGTATCAAATGCTTTACTGAAATCCAAAGATATTACCACGACGTATGGGTTTGATTGCAACAGGTCTGTAATTAACTGTGTTGAGTAGCGTGATGATAGCTGCTGTAGTCGACCCGGTTGGGCGAAAAGCATATTGGTCGGAGAAGATAAAGTGAGGGTGGTGGCGTGTGGAAAGCTGGATATAGAAAGTCATGGACAACTGCTTGTTCCATCAGTCTAGTGAGTATGGGCGGAAATCAGAATGCTGACGTGCCGGTACACCAACTTTCGGCACTGGTCTAATGCGTGCTTCTTTCCATTGCTGCGGCACTGTAGACGTTTGAAGAGACAGGTTAAATAATGTAAGCAACAGGTTTACAGACTGTAAGTTAACGTAATTAACGTAAGTGACATGGCAGGTAATATAGGTAATAACTTTTTTTTACATTTCCGACCAACTAAATTGGAAATCAGCGTTGTTTTTGTGTGACACACGTGCCGAATTGTCGAAGCCCATTTCCGACCCCGTGTGTCATCACTCATCAGCATTCGTCCTTGTCGTTCATAGACACAAGTAAACAAAACAGAAAGAGAAAATGGCGTCTGCGAGTAGTGCTGGCAAAAGTTCTCCGAAAGAAGCGCAGATTATGGCCGCGATTCTCAAAGATATGGGCGTAAATGACTACGAACCGAGAGTCGTCAATCAGATGATGGAGTTTTCTTATCGTGAGTAATACACTGCAAATCGGTCCGACTAAATATCAAACTCCACTGAAGTCGCTGTATGTACACGAAATCCGTTCGGTCTAATTAACGCATCGGACCGCATCGGAGTTTCATAGTTTACTGCATCGGCTTAAATGTAACTACATCGGACATTCTCAGTGCCCCACATTGGACCTCCCAATAGAGCCGAACAAGTTTTATAGTTGTTCCGATTAGTAGTAAAAACAAGGTTGATTTGTTCCATTTATACAACTGTGTTGGGGCAGAAATACTGTCACAACTGTGCGTGAACTGTGATGTGCATGGACACATTCTCAGATCGTCATTTCTGTACTTTATTCGTACTGTAATTCATTTTTCATACGTGATGTTCGCGGAGAATTTTGATTAATAAGTGTGCATCTGTTCGACATATTGGCTGCAGTTTTGTGTAGAAAACTCATCTGTTTTTTCACTTCCGCATATTGTTATAGGATACTTGACAGACGTGTTGGAAGATGCAAAGCTGTGCTCGTCTCATGCAAACAAGAAAGCGATTGATCTTGACGACATAAAGATGGCCATTCAGTTCAAGCTCGATCATTCCTATACAAATCCACCACCGAGAGATGTATGTCGTTGCGATACTATGTTCACGGCTTCTTACAATTTCTTATTGGCTTTTGCCGGATTTTCCTGGCAGTTGTAATATCAGCTACGGGGTTGTTCCATCCTGGAAAGTCCGAGAATATTTTGTCGGTAAAAAGTATTTGAGCCGTGAGTTACAATCAGAAAAGCTACTTGTGCATTTTCTCTGTTACACTAAGAAATAATTATTGTATTATAATGAAAACTGTTTTCACATAAGTCTTTAGGTGACTGCTGAACTGTTGACATTGTTTTTACGTGGTACTGTCTCGGGGATGGGTAGCATTAGTGAAACGTATTTCAAGCGAGTGCGAAATGCATATAAATCGTGGGAATTGTGACATATTGTTAACTGTTGTTTGTCATGAACAGTCCAACATAATTTCAATCAAGTGCGAGAGGCCACTCTGTTAGGGCTCGTCAAGTCAATTCGTCCACCCAATGTGCACTGCAGTGTTGTTGACATATACTGGCACCCAGTTGTTTGGTGTCTCAGCACTCTTGTGCCTCATAAATATCCAGAACCTGTTTTCTTGTAACACCTTGGCCAGGCTGTCACAAAAACCAGACCCTATTGCTAGTTTGTTTTGTGGCATTCTGTCGACCAATTTCCTCATATATTCGTGTATGAAAAACGATAGATATAGACGTTAAATGCATCTTTAAGTTATCGCCTGCAAAATTGTTATATTTTATTTCGCAAGAGATGTTGAAGAACTGATTTTATTATGGTAAATCAAACTTTTTTTCGTCATATAAGAACCTTATGTATTAATTTTAATTATTAAAATATAAATAACAGACGAACAGCAGTAACAACAACATCAGATGTCAAGATTCAAGAATGCAGAATATTTTACACGCAGTAAATATGAGGATATATATATATTATATCTTTATCTATGATTTTTCATCATCTACAATTTTCATATATGAATTGATTTGGAAATTGGTCTTGTATTATTGCTAGATAAAGCAGCTTGATACCTGTTGTGGTCCTTTTTATCAGTCCGAGTGATGGCGGTGATTGTTGTTCAGCTGCTGTTGGATGTGGCGCGCCACAAGAATTCTGTTCCGCTGCCACTGATTAAGCCGTTCACTGGTCCAAAGCTTCCTCCCGATCGCTACTGTCTCACAGCTCCGAACTACAGGCTCAAGTCCCAGAAGAAGGTCAGCTGTAGATTCATGCGCGTTAACAAAAGACCGTCTATGCACATTTTGCTATAGAAATGTTGGCTACCCAGTCTGATTTTTGGCACAGACTTTGATTTGTTTCGGTTAAGGCCAATCTGTTCAGTACATTGTAAGGGTGCAGCTTTGAAGAAATGACCGCAACAAAGTTCATATTGAGGTGCAGTAGTTTCATTGAATTGCGTATAGAACTGTACCGCCATGTTGGAGATGTATTGATGTGAAGAAAGAGAAAGTTAAAATGCAGAAATCCGATATATTCGTTAACAGCGTATAATTCACGTGCCTCTATAAAGCTGCTTTACACACGCGTTCTCTGCCACTGCAGTTCAGTTTGATACTGAGCTGAGGGTGGTGATAATCTGGGGGTGGTCTGGCCGAATATAATAGCAGTCTTCCACCAAGTGTTTGACAAACATGGTCCATAGACCTTCTGCAGAGTTGGCAGCATGGCTCAGTGGTTGAGAAATCGGTCTTTGGCTGATAGGCTTTCCCTGATCTATGCCTGATCTATGGTTGACATGCAACCACTTCCTAGGTAAAGTGTCCACTATTGGTCAATCAACCAGGCCAACTTAGCCTTCCATCCCTTTGGGATTGGTAAATGGGCAGTAATCCATGGATTACAGGTGTGGAGACCAGTATATGGCAAACCAGGGCTGCGTACAGCTGTTTGGTTGCAGGTCAAAGTCCGTGGGCGCTGGCTTAGCTTACGGCCTATATGCACGCTCTGTCCGTGACACAAAAAGTGCCTTTACCATCATCCGTCTACATATTCGGACATCATTTAGAAGCTTCACTAATACTTTATTTTCGATTCTACTGTTATTAGCTCTTTAGTGGAGCCTGTTGTGGTCTTAATTGCTTTGCCCTTTCATAAACATTCCGATTTATTAATTCATTGATTGATCAACTCTGAACTAGATGTTTATTGACGACTACCCCGGGAGTATCGTTTTTATAGGTTTAATAGATTTTACACTTGGCTAATGCATTCATACTGCTGTGATTGTATTTTGCAGGTTCAGCCAAAAGTTCAAGTGCAGACCGGGTCTGTCGGTGGAATTTCTCCAAGAATAGTGTTGGCTTCGCCCTACGGTATACAGTTGCTTTGTGCTTGAAGCGGCCCGACTTTTATGCATGTGACGAGAGAGCAAATCTTTCAGTGAACATAATCAGCTTAAATTTGTTCATTTCTAAGTTGCAGCACGTGGTATTTACGTTGGCGACTTGATCTTTAGCCTTACCACTTTCTGAACTGTTCCGCCGCCTCTGGCTGTAACGGGCGACTGAATAACAGTAGCTAGTTTTGTGGCCGTATTTTGTTGTTCTTGGTTTATTGAGTTGTGTTTACCCCAATTTCATTTGTTTTTCTTAGTACCAGTCCAGTGGTTGGCTGTCAAGACATCCCCCAAAATTATGCTTACTGTGTCGTTGGCAACATAGTTAATAAACTGCTGTTTCACTCGCATGTTAAGTAACACAGATCTGCGGTGTAAGAAGCTTGCCATGGCCCTTGTGTACGTGGTTCACCGCACGGTGCATTGCACGAGACACTCACTAACGATATTTAGTGGACATAGGTATAAAAAAATCAACAGTCATTTCCAATTTCCATACCATAGAGAATAAGTGTACCACGTTTTATACCATAGATATAAGCACGTATTTTTTGTCGAGTCACACAACTGGTGCTAATGTATTGTGACTGTGTCATAGAAAACTATCGGTTACTTGAACGCCATTATCCGCTGTAAAATGAAACTGACTCTGCGTAATTGAGTACTTTTCAATAGTTGCAAGTTGATTTCCAAATTTATTCGTGTATGCAAAAGCATAGATACAGATGTTAAATATATCCTTAAATTTATTATTGCACGTAAAATACTCTTATGTTTTGTTTATTTTGCAAAAGATATTGAAGGCTGGTTGGTACAGTGATCTACGCCTGATCTGTGGTTGATATTGTGACCACTATGTGGGTAAAGTGTCCACTATAGGTTAACCAACCAAACCAACTTAGCCTTCCATCCCTTCAGGGTCGGTAAATGAGTAGTAATCAATGTAATTACATAAATTACAAGGGTGACTGAAGACCATTAAACGGCCATTCATCGTAAGTCAAAGTCCTGTGGACGCGGGCTTAACCTACAGCTGATAATTTGTATGCCCGCTATGTTTGTGACGTACAGCGCCATTGCAGCTGCCGTTGCTGCTTGTGACGCTACATGAGTGTTATCCCTTTTTCCTTTACCTTGATTTCAGAGTCGTACAGTGGCGTGCCATCAAGTGGGTCAGTGCGTTACGTGACGCCGTCAATTGGGAGCAACCCAGTTCGGGCGTCGCCAGCCGTCCGACCCGTTGCGACCGCCATTCCTCCTTCAGTGAGGGCGCTGTCAGCTGCTGCCGTTGGACAAGCCGCTCCCGCCGTGGGAACTGCACTCTCCGCCATGTCTGTGCCCACGCTGAAACGCAAACGCGAAGACGATGACGATTACGATTCTTTGACTTGAGTTTGAAGACCATCGCTCCGTTAACTGTGTTTTGTACGTGTGTCGACTAATGTGCTGTCTGTGTATAACAGTCGGATGTGTATTGTCGTCCTTTTTACTGCTACTAATAATAATTATAATAATAAATGAAATATCTGGTATACATTTATTACCCTGCATGTTTGTTAGTGTACTTTCAAAAAAGGGGGTCGAGTGGAAACGGTTTTTCCAGGCTCTATAGCCATACTTCTCCTCCTGCACTGGAGATTAATTTATACTCTGATTTAATAAAGTACATGCTAGTAACCAGAAATAGTATTATATTCAGCTAGTCGTCGAAGCACAGCGACTGCTTAATGTGTTCGTGCAACATCAGTGACTTTGCGTTTCCAGGAACGTGAAATACATGGCAATATTAAGTATTAACAGCACTGCATATTTTTAAAGCTTATTCTACAGTTACATGGGGTAATGAACATTGACTAGAAAAATCTAGGGATGTGACGAAGTTCGAATTCGAACGCTGTTGAATTTCGCATAATTTTACCGTATTCGACATTTGTCGAATGTTGAAATTGCCTAGTCATCGAATGTGTATGTGATAGTGTAGATGTAAGAAGTACTGAATTGTCACACTGCAAATTTGTGAGAGATCTGGCGTGAACAATTTCCATTTTGAACATGGTTAACAACTTCATTGTGTTTAAATATCAATTTTGCATTCGCATTGACAGTCGTTTGAAGTGATAAGAGTGGATTGCATCATGTTGTCAGTGTTAATCGTGTCGTATTTTAGTTTTTTTTTTCAATGTTCGCATTCATACGGATTTTTACATCAGAATTCGCATTCGAAAAATGCAAATTTTCATGAACTTTGTCACATCCCTAGAAAAATCTTAAGTGCAAGTATGATCTGTGTAAGTACTACTTTACAAACTGCATAGGCAGTATATAATTATATATAGGGTATTCTTTACCTAGCCATGTGGTACTGGCTTAGTCTTCTAAAAGTCCTAAATAACAGCTAAGAGGGGCAACTGTGAGAGCTTTGTAGCCTTGTTTGTCCTGCTCGTGTATAGTCATATGAATGTATCTGTATTTTATGAGCAAATAAAAATGATGATGATGATAATGAAATAACAGCTATAAATATTGTTTAGATAACAATTGGAGAAATCAGGATATATTTATTTATAACCAGAAGCTTCAGCGAGATAACTAGAAATGCACAATTTCTAATAAGAAGTGTTATTAATATCAGTATTTCAGAGACAATCATAGAGATACTTTGCCTGCAACTGTTGTGTACGTCTATTAAAAAGTCTCTTCGTGTAATTTTTGTGTGTTTGCCCATCACCAAGAACTTTTGTTCACAGTGCTTTTGTATACTTTACTGTCG
>Ga0056115_1001235_pt1 | contig 11941 bp, 11 predicted proteins | sample WorMetOlspDAHAB1_FD_77007 | JGI IMG/M metagenome (GOLD analysis project Ga0056115, IMG submission 77007) | Marine gutless worms symbiont microbial communities from Max Planck institute for Marine Microbiology, Germany - Olavius sp. DAHAB.1 ... | reverse complement strand
ACTTCGATCGGCAACAGTCTCCGCACAGACACGGACACCAAATGGATCAATAGTCAGTTCATTCACATCGCTTCACACTACCTCTCTCTCTCTCTCTCTCTCTCTCTTTCTTTCTTTCATTCGTGCAGCTGTATTGGTGACAAGTGGCCATTATGCTATGCTATTTGTCAGAATATGTTTGTGTGTGGAATAATTTACACGTGAAAATATACTAACAATTTTGGAATTAGTTCGCTTCTCAGGAGTAGCTGGTAATAATGAGTCTATATGATCGTATATTGTGAATATTACGTGTTTTGTATACATTAAAATTATCGTATGATGTTCTCAGAAATTAGCATTTCTGTCAGTTTGTGTCAAACTCCATCTAAGAGACGGACGAACGGACAAAGAGACGTCATGTTTCTTTGTCCACCCGCCCGTCCGTCCGTCCATCTTTTAGATGGAATTTGACACTGTTTTTTAATTTATGATCATTTCGTGTTAAAATGCTGCTAATGAAAGTGAATAGATGCAGAGCAGTGCTGTAATGACTGTTGCAGCTGAAGAAGCTGTTTACGTCGTTGCCGTGTTTGACATTGGTGATCATGTCTATTATTTCTTCCGCGAACTTGCACTCGAGTCGAGTCCCTTCTGTGGCAAAACTTACTACTCGCGAGTCGGTCGTGTGTGCAAGGTGTGATTGTGTTACGTTTGTGTGTCTGTGTTTGTTAGCACTATGAAGCAAGCTTATGCATTTGTTTATCAGTAAGTAAGTAAGTAAGTAACCTTTTATTATGATGCGACAAATGCACATCGATAAAGAAATAAACACATTTTCACTGTATTAGGCTACTTAGTTCGTCTTTGAGCAGGATACAATGTAAAATCTGGCGAAGCGAATTTGGTGAATTGTTGTAAATATTTGATATGGCATAAATCGGCTAGTTTTTGGTATAGTTTTGTATTGCCTGTCGTCTTGTGTCAGCACATGTAAATTGCAATTGTGTTCAAACGACCTACAATCACCTTCAGCAGTCTTTGAACGTCGTAAATTCTAATATTTCCGGGTTCTTAGTTACTTCTTGTTTTACACTGTTTTTAGTCATCCTACGGTGTCACTACGTGCCTACGTTAAGCAACTTGTATTTGGTGATTAGGAAACTAAGATATCCTGATCACCATGTCAGTCGTCAGTACTGTAGTATGTATCAGTCTTGATCATAAAGGATACCAATCATTTTTGGCCTTAAAATAGCACTAGACATAGCAGAATAAAAAGATTTTAAGGATCACAACATCCAGCAACCAGGTCGAACGAGATGGGGAGGGGGCAGAGTGGCCAGCGTCTCGGGTCTCAGTTGTCAGGGGTCAAAAGGAGAATAACAACGTAGAAAACAATTAAAGAATCATTTCGTTGTTTGCATACAACACTCAAATCACTAATTAGCTAAACATCATTTAACTCTAAACACTTGGGCGAAGCTCTCCTGGTTGCCGCCTCTCACATCATCTCAGCCCCCACGTTTCAGTCCTTTAGGCGTCAATTGAAAACGTTTTCACTACAACAATATTTCTGCCTATAGCACTTTAGTGGACCTTGTAGTGGCTTCAGTTACTTAGGCCACTTTAAAAAATCATTGATTGATTGATTGATTGATTGATTGATTGACTTGATGTGCGAACGCTTAATACTTGCTGCCCCAGGGTCCGAAATGGCTCTTGGCCGCCTGTAGCTACATTACATAGTTCAGCAAATTTAAGCTGGATATAAGTTAATGTAAGCCATGCGTTTGCTACAGAGAAGATATTTGTGTGTGTGTGTGTGTTTGTGAGTGCAGCAAGATCAGGGTGGCAAGGGTTTGGGAATGGAGCATCGGTTTACGACATTTCTGAAGGCGCGACTAACATGTTCAGTCATTACTCCACCAAGCACCGTTCCGTACTTCTTCAACGAAGTCTGTGAGTAGCCGGTACTGTGTTTAGTGGAACATTATCTGCTGTTTTTGAGAGACTTGACAAGAGAGTGGCGTCCGCGCCTTCATGTGGCTTTAAGACTGGCATGTTAAGTTAGTTACAGTGTTGTTTTTTATTGGGTCCTTAATTCCCATTGATTTGCTGATGTTGGCTCGTAACTCCTTAAAGTGAAAACCATGCCCATCAGTCATCGATGCATATGCTGACATCGTGGGGCAGCTGCAGTCATTTCTATTAACATTCTTGGCAATTTTCTCTGTAGCTGCCATTAGTAGTAATCTTTGCGCACTGGATGCCAACTGTCAGCATAGAAGCAATAACTTTATACTTTTATCATCATCATCATCATAAACATTTTTAACGTGGCCTAAATAATGTTAATTATTGCAAGGACCACGGGTGTCTAGGCAGTAGTGATGAATGGTGATAGTAACACACGAGTCATAGGACGGTTGTTTAACAATTAGTAACTTTTGATGGATAATGTTACATAACACATGCAATATATTTTGCTTTTGTAGACGATGTGCAGTACAACAATGACACAAGCTTGTTCCATGTGCTTTTCCTTGCCAATAGGTGAGCATGTGTTTACAATCAGTTGCAGTTATTGTACGCCGTTGTAATGCAATTTCTTATCATTGTTGCTGGTGTTGCATTCTTTGGCAGCATAGTGGACCAGCGATCCATTCATTTTTACAACTTGCCATCATTTGAATGCAAATTGGATGGTCAGGGGTTATCTTTGACCATCAGTTATTTTCTTGAACTTGTTTAGCAGCTCTGTCACTGAGTACGTTATAGATTACGCCACTGTTCATTGTTCGTCTTCCTGTCATAGTATTCCTGGCTGTTCCTTCGTTTAATAACATCTTCAGCTCCTCTCTTTGTGGTACCTGTAGGTTGCTAGTTTGTGAATATTCAGAGTGAAAATTATGAATGTGTATTTTTTGTCATATGTACAGAATGTATCATTTCAGTAGCCTCCACTGTATTTCAAAATGTCAGCCTTGACGCAATCACACACACACACACACACACACACACACACACACACACACACACACACACACACCCTTTTTCAGCCACCGTAGAACGTGCGTGACTGGTAGCGTTTGCTGTTGGCACTGAACTGTGTGCAGTGATTGCAAATGGGGTTCAGCGGTGTGCTCCTTTGCACTGGCTGACATCAACAACGTCTTTGACAACGGCGACTTTCTCGAAAGGCCGAACTTGGAATCAGCGTGGATCCGAACACCACCTCAGAATGTGCCACAACCTCGACCCGGACAGGTCATCATCGATCGTATTGATCATGTACACTACCGTTGATGTATGTTTGCCTGCTGCATTCTCTGCCCCCGAAATGACATATATTGTGTCGGGTGGGGCGTTAAACTCTGCTCACTCGCCTGCTGCATTGTAAGCCATTTACAGTACATGTTCGCCTTGTGAAGCTTTGCATGCAAGTGAGTGACACATAGGCCATAAAAAGTGGAACATGCAGTCTTAACACAGCTGACTACTCTACTGTGGTTTTTGTTTTGAAGATCACTGAAGTAGGGGCACTGAAACAAAGAATTAATATTCGTCGCAGTTTTGTTAATTTTACATATTCTTCGTGACTTCATTCATTTAGCAATTAATGAACAAACACAGTTCTAAAAATGAAAATAACGTGTACAACTTTATCGTATCTATGATGTTAAAACGAGTTTTTCTGACAGTTTTTGAAATGCCATGGAACGTCTTGTGTACAACGTGGTTAGCGGTACACCAATACCAATTGCCAGTTGCGTTAACAGATCACAGATTTTCTCGACTTTCTATTTTGAAAGCACTAATAATGCACAACTGTTAGCTATTGACAGTATTAATTATTATTGGTTTTGCCAGAGCTTTGTGAATCAAATGCAACTGCTGTGCTGGAAACGATTTAAGATGTTAATTTCTCATAGAGCATTGTTATTATCGTTATCGCGTTATGTGACTAATGGTGTTGTGTGTGTGTGTGCAGTGCGGCAGCGATTCTCAGCAGTTCGTTACCAGTACATTGATATTTATCAAGTCACATACGCTAATGGCAGACCACATTAGCCCAACTGGTGGTCAGCCTCGGTATTACTCGAAGGAGTTTTCCTTCACAAAGATGAAAGTCGACCAAGTGTCAAATTACGACGTTCTGTATCTGTACTTGTCTGGTATGCATACGTGACTTTTTAACGAATATTTTCCAAGTGCATTTGTTATCTTTTGGTTCTGTACAAATGTGTGCTGCACATTTCTGTGCTATGTTGCTGTTAGCCGATAATTTCTCAAAAAAAGGTAAAGGCATAACACTTATATAGCACCACAAGTGGCAACTGCTGCTGCAGTAGCGCTGTATTTCACAGGCTAGGGCAGACATGCAGCCTCTAGGCTGTAGGCTAAGCCCGCAGACACGGGCTAGCCTCACGGCTAAACAACCATACACACAGTCCCGGTCTGCCATTTAATTGTCTCCACCCCTGTAATCCATGTAATTACATGGATTACTACTCATTTACCGACCCCAAAAGGATGGAAGGCTGAGTTGGCCTGGTTGGTTGACCCATAGCGGACACCTTATCCACGAAGTGGTCACATGTCAACCATAGATCAGGCGTAGATCAGGGAAAGTTCGCCAGTTAAAGACCGACGTTCTAACCACTAAGCCACGCCGCCAAGAGATTCCTTAACATAAAACAAAAATTGCCAAGATTGTAAACATTTTTTTTGTGGCAGAAGTTGTGCTAACTGCTGATGACTGTAATGAATGAAATTGATGGATGACCGTATAACAAATGATAGTCACTTCCAGTTTTACTAGTAATCATGCATGTTATAGTGAGCTTTTTTTGATGTGATATGGTCACAGATCAGGCAGAAATTCGTCAGGTGGTGTTATGGACCAATGACAGTGAACCTCAGTTTTGGACGTTGTCAAAATGGCGTCCGTTTGCCAACTTACAGGCTGCACGTAGTACCAGTCTACCAACGCCTGTGTGGTCCATGCTGCTTCATACTGTTCAGCAGGTGCTTTGCAATATATTGCATATATATGCGCACAGGGTGGTCCAAAAAAACCAGATACCCAGTTTTATTTTTGGGATAACTTTGGTAATTCAGCACCGATTTTAACCATTCTTTCACTGTTACAAGCAGAAATTTATGGCGTGTAAACGTGAAGTTCTTCCACACACCAAACCTTTATTGTGTGATCGCATTACCTAGCAAAACAAACACTACTGCTTCTCGTTGTCAACACTTTTTCTGCTATTATTTGTTAATCATTTTTTGCACCATTTGTTTCTTTAACGTTATTTGTCTGTTGTCTGTTAGTGACAAGTGACATCATGTTGTTTGCAGACGAGGTGGCTATACCTGACAGCGGAGTTTGCTGTCGTTCAGCTAAACACTCAACTCTGTCAGTTCTACACGAAATGTACTGATTGTATTCGTGATCCACATTGTGGCTGGCACACTGCAACTCGGCGCTGCCAACAGTTTCAGCCTGGGTACTGTTGACTGTGTTTTTCTCCAATCATTCATATTAGCTAGCCCTGTGTTACTTACGTTTATGTGTGCATTTTATGTCATGTAATCAGTAATTTATTTGGTTTTCTGTTTCCGTTTTTTCTGTGTGAATGTTAGTTTATGTTGACAGAGATAATGCTGAGCGTTGTAACTACTTATCTGAGCTGTCGTGGTCCTGTTGGATCCATTGTAGGATTGCTCAGATTGGCCTACTCCTTGTCCTCAGTGACTGAACTGGAGTGGTGTAGGCAGAATTAACTTTTGTGTTGATGACTTGTCCGTTGTGTCCGTAACATGAGTGCACTATGATTTGGTACTGCGTCTTATCACAATTGTTGCTGCAGATGATTCAACAGACCGTTTTACTGTTTGTTTGTTTGTTTCAGTCTCATTCAGGATGTGAAGTCAAGTGATGCTCTGAAAGTGTGTTCACAAAACAGTGCTTGCACCACAGGTAACTATTTTGTAACCAACTTTTTTCATCTTAAATACTGAGAATCAGTAACTTTTAATGTGCAGTTTGTGTGCTACCAGATTCTCGCCATGTTGGCCTTACTTACGTATTTACATACTGCACTGATATTCGTGTAAATTCTGTTATATATCAGTTTGTTTTTGCTTTTGCACCTTTTAGCTGTAAAAGTCGCCTACCTACTGTTGATTCACAGTACAATGTTTCACCTTAGTCTGATGGTGTAAACACACTGCCTATCAGTGGTTGTTCTGTAAAACAGGAACATTGGGAACACTGGCCAGCCAAGCGGAAATTGATGTCTGGGTCCAAGCACTGGGGGCGCTTTTGCGGGGGTATTACCCCCAGAAAAATTTTGAGATAATATATGTAAATCCTGCAATCTAGAGAATTTTGGGCCGGAAAATGGTTCACTTCAACACTAACAATGGGAACGCCATTCCCATGCGTTCCAGCAGCTTTTCAACAATGAGAACAAAGTTTGCACGCGTTCCCTCGAAATGATCCCAGCTGCCTATAAATGGTATTCAGTATTTGCTGTGATTGTATTTAACAAACTGGTGAAATGTTGCTGCTGTGTAGTGAACACATGGAATCAGGTAATTCCCGGCATGTCTTTGCATCTCAACTGCTCGTCACCTTGTCTGCCAGATGGCGCCACAGTCACATGGTCACTTCAGCCAAATTATACCTCTGAAGTGGTTTATCTACAGACAAATGTCGCTGCCGATTATGTGTTATCGGCCGACAACTCACTTGTGGTACTGAATGTCAATGAGAGTCAACATGTCGGCATATTTCAGTGCTCATATAACAACCACATACTCGCAGAGCATACAGTTAATGTGTCAGGTACACCAACATTTGAATTTATATTTTATGATCTATCAGATATTTTCCGTTTGTGGTAAAACTGGCTAACAGTGCAAACATAACATGCAACTGCTTCTCAGCTGCTTCGGCCACAAAGTTAGTTGCCCACTGACAGCCGATTTACCAACTGAAATTTTTAGTTCAACAAAAACTGAATTTTAACCAAAAACATAAAAGTAATTAAGTAAAATTACTAAGTCATGTCCTCACTTAGTTAACTGAATCAAGATTTAGTTTAACTGTTTTCTTCCGACATGTGACTAAAATTTGGTCGATTGAAACTGATAAGGCTCAGGCTGTTTGTCGTTCTCTCTGTAAAAAGTAGATTCAGTTAGTGTGACTGGCACTGCATATGTAATTAGAATGCATACATGCAGTTTGACAAAAATACTGTTCGTTGTAATGTTTATACGATCACTTTAAACAATCACTGTGATTGCAGATTGAACAAAAATATGCAAGTTGCTATTTTAAAGTTTGCAAGAATAGCAAAACAATGCTGCCCCCTGTTGACAACATTGCAATTTGACTTAACAGCTACTTTACTGTACCAGCTGTGGTCAGTGTTTCAAGTGCCAGACTGTTAATTCGTCTTTTCTGGCATTATTCACCAGTGTATATCAATTTTATCACAACAGTTTGTCATCAACTGGTTAAAATGCATACATTTATATGATGTGTTAGTTGTCTAAATTAGAACATGGAAACTACTTTATGTCACATACAAAAGTGTCTGCCTCAGCTCAGAATTTGTTCTTTATTTTATACTTATTATTTGATGAAGGAACAAATTGTGTGACGAAAGTCTGACATCTGTTTTATAGTCGTTAATTGCTGGTAATGTTTTTTTTATACAGCATGCCGCTATGGAGACTGGGATGTCTGGTTACATGAGTACCAGAATTACTGCAGAGTTTTTGATAGCTACTACGCTAACTACAAGAAATGGGATTGTGTATTGGTAATATTTTTACTCTTTTAATATAGAAATCATAATATTGTAGTACGTTGTTCATTGTAACATGCTCCGCCTCCGAAAGGACCTATATTGCGTCGGGTGGGGCGTTAAACTCTACTCACTCACTCACTCACTCGTTGTAACATGTAAACGATTACTTTAAGCTGTTATATAAGTGCAGACTGAACAACAACAGAAACAAACAAGAAACAAACAAGAAAAAACTTATTTAATGGCCTTAATTGCAGGTTAGGTGTTACTAATATTAATTTTCAATACTGAACTGATGTTAATGCAATTAGCACTCATTAATCACCATTCCACTTGATACTATAATTCTTCTTTTTTCTGTGCTGTTGTTACATTTCTTGAGTCCGCCGTCAGCCCAGCACTATCTAAACATATGAAAATAACAAAAAAGACTAGTGTTGTGTTACAACTTCTCCTGATATATCTTCTGTGGTCATTCCTAATAACAGAACTTGCTTAAAACAAAGCTGTTAATAACGTAGATTTCTTATTGCAAGCTACAATGGCTGTTACTTTGTGTTGCAGAATCGTTGTATGGATAGGCCTACACAATGTGATGACGCAGCGATTAAAATGTGCAACAGCTGATTGGTCGATGGCGCACTTTCTATTATGTGGATTCAGAGTAACGTTTGCGGGCATATAACAAGATACATATTTGTCATTTCTGCAGCAGTCACTGCCTGTCAATGCCAGAAATATGTTCACTTTCCACACTTTCGAGATGTTGATGGCAGCAGTTGTGTGTGGAAATGTTTACTAACCATAAAACTTCTAAGTCAGTGTAAACGTTTTTGTGACAAACGGATCAATTGTAATATGATGTCAACATTAAATTAGAAATCTTGTTTCCATTATGTGCCATGTTTTATGTTTGTTTATTACAAGTTTTGTTAATCTATTTAAAGAATTTGGCGTATTTTCTGGTGGCTGGCACTGCGTCATTGTGAAGTTATGGAAGCAATTTGTAGTATATTAACGTGTGTATATTAATGCTCATGCCAAGAAAGGTGTCCGAAGCGGACAATCCCCCCCCTGGACACGTACTTTCCGGACATCTGCCTCTCAGGGCATTTGCCCCTCCCCCGGACGTTCGCCCGTCGTCAAACTTTGGCATTTCATTACTAAGCTTCCATCTGCCGTCGAACTCACATGGATCGTTCAGTGTCTACGAATGTACGATAAACGAAAAAGCAAAGTTCTATAATATTCGACCCGTCCCTAAAACCGTATTCTACAGTCAGAATGGACACGAAAGCTAATGAAAGTACGCTGTTGATTATTAAAATAGGCAAAAAAAAGCTAAATGTATCCCACATTAGTCAACGGCCACAGTCCAGAAAATCCATTCAACGAGTTGAACGTAAGCTACGTTAATTCGCACGCAACACATATTGTGACATCTTCCAGAGACTGGCTTCCTTCCCGGCGCGCCTGACACATGTGACGCACACGGTTCTCGTGTTGCACCGTCGTGCGCTTTTAACCGTTTTCGCGCTGCATGGTTCGCCTTGGCCGCCGACTTCATCAGATCGGTGGCGACTGATGCTCGAGTGAGTGAGTAGAGTTTAACGCCGCACCCGACACAGTACAAGTCATTTCGGACTGATGCCTCGTGCTGCACACGCCAGTGAGCATCCATGCACATGGAAGGATGCGGGTGTCTAACGAACTCGTTATTCCATCCGTCGCAGACGTTGTTGGCGCGCTGTCCGTCTTCGATGGACGTTCCACATCGCAGGCGGAAACAAGGGTGGTGCGCATCAGTCGGACCACCAGCCCATCGACAGGCCGCGGGACAGCTCGCGTCGCTGCGGATATATAATTCATTGCGTTGAAATACTCGACGAGCTGCTTCAGTTCGGCTACATCTGCTTGTTGGCTCGAAGAAGACGCACGCCGATTGTCACTTCGTACTCTGGCAACAACGCCAAGCCGTCTGTAGCCGACCGGTTGACTGTTGAACACTGGAACAGAAGGACATGTGGGAGCAAAGTAATGTGCGGAATTGTACTATGTGAACTTCTCCGTTGATACAGTTTAACGTAAAAACCAAATCAAATCGACGAAGGGCGAACATCCTAGGGGAGGGGGCAGATGTCCAGGGGGCGAATGTCCTACCTTCGTCAAGAAATTCGATTTTGTTGCTGTTGTTTAACAACAATTTGTAATTGTGATATTCTTGTTATGATTGTTTTGTTATGTAGCAAGTTTCGTGTTTTGTACACTACAGGTTATGTACGCTTCGCGTTTGTACTAATACGTCAAATAACATCTCAGATTTTGTACTATTTGTAAATAGTGTACATATTCAGTAACATTAATAATCAACTTTCGCTGATTGTGAATACTTGCCATCAGTTGTCTGCCGGGGCATTAGAGAGAGAGAGAGCGGACTTCGTCTGTAAAAGTACTGCGACATTGACGTATTTATACACAGATGGAAACGTCAGTTAAAATATCTATACGAGTGTATGACATGTTGGGCATAACATGAATTATTGACTGAATGAAATATCAAAGTTTGTGACTTCTGATCTCACTTTTCTAACGATGAGGTTCTGTTTCTGTTCACTGTTTGCTGTTTTTGAACATGCACTGGCAGTCACGTTGTTACACGTTGTCATCTGTTGTTAAAGGTTGAAGTTGATAATTACACACCTAAAAGTTTGATTTTTTGGACATCGTTTGGGAGACAGTAGGCTAGTATTAGATTCATTAATTACTTTTACAAAACATACACGTCACAGACAGGTCAGCTTTCAACAAATCTGTTTTTGTGATTTCAGTATAGGTGCTGTGGCCCATGCATACAGTGTTGACAAGCTCATCAGCTCATGTTGCTAAACTTAAGACTTACAGAACACATTTTATGCCAAAAGAATTGTTATTCGTAATTCATTCTACAGGGTGGTCCCCCAAAAAATAAGCCACTATCAAGTATCATCATTAAATCATATGAAAAACCGTCATTACAGCTAAATTTTTCATCAGTTTGGAGCAAAATAATATAATAAGTCTGTATTAAATATTCTATGTGTGACCTAATGCGTGACATCACTTGCTGTGTTATGGGTAAAATCAATGTATGTGATAAAATCATGATTGAAAATCAGAAAGAAACAAAATATGGAAATCAAAGAAATTTACATAAATCTCCATCTAAGCAAGCTGATGCCAAAGAGAGCGCTGACATCATTTACCTTCGGCCTGTGTGTGACGCATATCGCTAGTTTGCGGGTTAGGCATAGTTATTGACGTCAAAAAGTAGGCCACGCACAGAATATTTAATACCAACAGATAATATTTTAGTGTTTGATTGATACTTTAATTTGACGAATAAATCTAATCTCATGCAATATCATGATAATTTGGTAGTGACATACTTTCTTTGTTCCACCCAGTATAACGTGAAATTTATGTCTGTGTACTGTGGCAAAGTTTACAGTGCTACTCCAAAGTCACTGTCATTCCACTGCTGTATATCATACGCTTTCTTACTGGAGATACTGATATTGAGTTTTGTAGTTAACTTGCATGGTTACTTCAAGTTTGTAGATTTTGTGCAGTAATAAATATGGATTGTTGTATATGACACATTGAGCATGTATGTTATGTTTCTAGATCATATGAAATTATCTTATAGCTTAAAAGTCTTGCCTTCTATTGCCATGACGTTCATGTAGGGAACTTGCCTAAATACATGCAGTGGTGCCCGACTCCATAGGGCACGGGGGCACGTGCCCCACCTTTACAAATGGCTGGGGACGGGGTGCAAAACAAGTGGAGGGGCACGACCAAAAAATATTTCAGGCGTGAACTTTTGCGCCAAGCCGGTGCCCCCACTCCCAAATTCGTTCCGGCGCCACTGCCTACATGCATGTCAGTAGGCAGTAGTTATCCATCAATGGTCAACTGAATTACTGCTGATCTTCTGCAGAATGGAAGTGTGCAAATATAACCCCATTGTACAAGAAAGGCTGTCGAGCTGATGTTAGTAATTATAGACCAGTTAGCCTCACAAGTGTTGTATGTAAGCTAATGGAATCTATTTTACGAGATAATATAATGGAGCATTTTACGGCAAATAAGTTCTT
>Ga0056115_1001234_pt1 | contig 11942 bp, 11 predicted proteins | sample WorMetOlspDAHAB1_FD_77007 | JGI IMG/M metagenome (GOLD analysis project Ga0056115, IMG submission 77007) | Marine gutless worms symbiont microbial communities from Max Planck institute for Marine Microbiology, Germany - Olavius sp. DAHAB.1 ... | reverse complement strand
GGATCACCAATAGTTCAACAAATATCGCGATATGGCGATACGCCAAAATATGCCGATATGGTGGATCGTGATATTCGCGATATATATCGGCACATGTCTAATAATTATGGAATCCCTAACCCTAACGCTGTTTATGAGCATTGTTCACGGCCTGTCTGAGACCGCTTCACTTTAGCTTAACGACTGGTATCTTATGGAATCTCTTCTGACGGATTTCCACGCGTTATCGCTCCTGCATTTTCCACTCCCGCATTTTCAGCGCCCCCGTTATACGGTTGGACACAATTAAGCTAGCATACAGCCCATGTCGGCCTGGCGGCCCCCGCTCAAATTAACAGCCAGCGCCTTTAAAAAGCCAGTACGCCAGCAGCACTGGGAACAGCGCAGAACTGTTTCTTCCCGAGCCGTGGCCGAAACCATGCACCTACCTGCGGAGGGATGGCCAGGCTGAGTGAGGTGAGTGGCCTGGATGAACACCGGGACGGAATACTCGCCAAAGGTCACCGATCCCAGTACTAATCGGATGCGACGTAGCTCAACTTTTTTGAAGAGACCAACGCCGTTTCCAGGGCACCAAACCAGACAGTTTGAGGAAAGCGACTAACTGAAATCATACAACAGTTTTCTCTGTCGATCAACAAGCAGCATACACAACTGTCGCTCCGTTACAACAGTTAAAAAAATCTCCACGCTCGTTCAGTGACTCTGTCACTGTATAAATAGCATCTTGGGATAAGCTGAGAATAGTTGCGTGACACGTCACTGGGCGACTGTCAGCCATCAGCCACTTGTCAACTGGCTTATACTCAGGATCTATGGACCGAGAAACGGGCAGAACGATCTGCAAGTCAAATGAACTCAACGCTTCAATTTCACCTTTCACGTTCGGCATGTCAACTGACAGGCTCATTATATTGCACATACTTCAACTTCTGTCGGCTGGCTGGCAACGTTGACGACTAGGCGTTCTGCATACGGCAACTGCAGAATACGTATATACTGCGTTTGGCAACGACGTGCTTTTATCTCCTGACCTGATGCTGGTTTTTTAAATAAGCTTAATTCATCGACCGAAATGCTCTAGCAGTAACAGCAGGAAGCCGAGATGGATAAACTGATAGCAGTGAGTAGTAGCCTATCTTTAAATAACATGTAATGAGCGGCACATATCACAAAAAACGGTAAAGTTGGCGCCTAACTTCGACCGCCGCGTGTTAGCTCAAGAGCTTGTGATGACTGCGTGAGAGAAGCCAGCAGACTACAGACAGATTGGGCCTACCGTCTGATGCTATTCCGAGACTACACCGTTGTTCTTTTAAGTCTTCCTACGTGTTTCCAATTTACGTCTTTCACTGTAAGACCTTGACTTTCCGGAATTTCTGTTTCCGTTCTGCGGACGTGAAGCCATGCATGCACAGCCTAACTGTAATCAATGTGCATTCACTTCTATCTATCCGCACATCCATCTTTTTTAGTTGCTATAAAACGATAAGACAAAGTATTCTGGTCTGTCTCTTGATCTTCAAATTTTGTGTGATGTCTTGTTTGCGCTGCAAGTCATTTCTAACAGCTCATACGCATAACTAAAATAGACGCCATTTCTCTCCACGCGCCATTCTGGTCCACGAATGGATGATCATTTCATGTACACGTATTTTTCACATATATTTGCTGGCTGTCGTCGTTCCATGTTGACATAACAACCGTTCCGGTATTCGATACAGCTCAGGCGACGCAGCAGCAGCAGCAGCCATTTGTGCCGGTGGTCTATTTATACTCGCAGACAAATACCTAGCAGCAGCAGACCGCTGTATTACTGGCCACGGATCAAGCATCGATAACAACAATCAGACAGACAACGAGGCAAACAGTCACGCGCAGAAACAAACGCCTGTTTGTCTCACTGTCACTGCCTCCTTCCCCCTTCCCTCCTCTCTCGCTTCGCTTCGCTGATTTATCAATATTGCGCTGCGCCGCCTGCCACAGATCGATAGTGCAACGTCCGTAGCTCCATTGGCTCGACTCCCATCAGCCCTTGCGCTCCGGTGCTCCATTCCAGTCGCCTGTAGACCACCCAGCAAGAGCTCAAGTGCTATCACATAACTACTCAATGGTTTATGACTAGTGCGCGTAAAATGTTGGCAAATTATCGCATTCGGTTTTATGACCTGGCTTAAATTTTAGGTACAGTATGCTGCAATGGGTCTATTATCACGCACCTCTGTGTAACAGATAGATAGAACATGTGAATGCCACATTGTGGGCTGAGGACTTTATTAACCTCGACTTTTTTTTACCTATTTCTCATGAAATAATATTGTGAGTCAGTTAAAATGCGTAGCAAGATAATATGGATGTGTCCGTGTGTATTATCAGTACACGTTTGCTTATTTTTTTCCGAGTTTTTGGCGGTGTTTAATTACTATGTTTTTAACGGTTTTAGCTTTTCCTGGTGTTTTTTATTCTTATTTTAAAATACTATGTGTACTATGTCTATAATAAATAAGCAAATAAATAAATAAACCTGGTATTTACTTTTCTGTTCTCAGATCTCGATTCACAGTTATCGACGATGAATAAAACCCGGTCAGAGAAACCAGCTCGAGACTACGAAAACATTATGCGAATGCCAGAAATCAATTGTATAACGTCATCGCTTTCAACTGGTGATTCAGCCTGTGATTTGTGACTTCGCGGCGCGCGCAACAAGCATTGCGTTGTCGACACAATGACGCGAAGATGAATGTGACACTAACATTGTGAGCTAAATGGAGGCGGCTTCTGCCTCTGCAGCTGATCCGTCGTCACTGGCGGCATCTGCACGGACACAATGTCGCCAAACATATAATTGTATCGGTTAGCCACCACAGCAAAAGGCCGCTATACTGCAAACTATTCACCGTAATAACAATAAAAAATAATAATAATGACTCAATTTGTACGGCAATATAACATGGAAAGTAATATTACGCCAGAGCCCAGTAATTGCGCTCAACTAAGCTATGCGCCACCGTTTAGTGCGTATTATTATTGTTGTTATTATTATTATTATTATTATTATTATTATTATTATTATTATTATTATTATTATTACCATACCATTAGCGTTTGATTTCAGAGAACGAGACTCACATACAACAACTATAAACACAAATGATCAAGGGCAATGAAGCGATATTAAGCATGAAGCAGTTTGCAGAAGATAATACTATTAAGTATTTAAATACTAAATTATCTTACTATCAGTCTTTGGTTTGATTTACGATAATGCGTTGAAATGTTGGAGTCAGATTTAGTTATAACAACTATTACGTTGGTGGAGTGACTCAGTGGTGGTTATGACGTCGGTCGTTGGCTGGAGGACTTTCCCTGATCTACGCCTGATCTATGGTTGACATGTGACCACTTCGTGGGTACGGTGTCCGCTATGGGACAATCAACCAGGCCAACTCAGACTTCCATCTCTTCGGGGTCGGTAAATGAGTAGTAATCCATGTAATTTTGTGGATTTCCGGGATGGAGACCATTAAACGGCATACCAGGCATGCGTATGGCTGTTTGATCGCAAGTCAAAGTCCCATGGCAACGGGCTTAGCCTATGGCCTATAGGCTGTACGCCCACTCTAACAGTGACACAACAGCGAGGCTGCAGCTGCAGCTGCCGCTGCTTGTGGCGCTATAGTGTTATGCCTTTACCTTTTACCTTTAACTGCACTGAAACTTTTCCTTGCGTCTCTATCAGGTGCACATCGTTTTAGATGCTTCATTTTACAGCGTATATTTGTTGTCACATGGTTATGTATAAGTCGGTAGATGGCTCCAGCAGACCTATATCAAAGAAACAAACAATGAGAAAATATACAAGCAGCAGTTAATTGACTAGTTAAGTTATTTTCATGGAGAAGAAATAATGCAATGTGGATATAGGCCTACCTCGTGGTTGCCAATGTGGTTCATCACCTCCAGCTTGTTCTGCCTCGTTATCACAGTGGTTTCTGTGTCTGCAGCATCTTTACACACACATAAACACGCCCCACCCTGCAATTATACACCCCGATTCTCAACGCGTTAGTTCAGTTTTGATTACGAACTATTTACCAACGGTTTGTAGTTTTACATATAAAGTAATTGCCAAAGATTACGGGAAAAAGTTACTTGAGAAAACTGGTAAACGTATGGTAGTGATCGACATTATTGTGCAAATTTTCGCTGGCTTTTAGAACAGAGATTTAAAAAAACAACAATTTTTTCTTGAACTTGAAATGCAAATAAACTATTAGGCCTACAATACGGTTAACTGTTGCATCGCCGCAGTTTCAGAAGTCGTCAGCCGTCGACAACTACGCTCAGCTATCGACAACACCTTACTGTGCCGCGTTGCCGGCTGAGCACGTACGGGCGCCTCTGGGCCTATTTGGTCGCCGGTCATACTTCGTGTTGAACTCTTTACCGATCGTCTCCGTGATCTAATACTGAGTTCTGAAAGTTTTAGGAAACCTACTTAAAACGGAATTATTAGCGAATTATTAAACATATTAAACGCGGAAGAGATGCTTCATGGTTCTGCGCTGTATAAATTCACGATTGACACTGACACTGACTTTGACAATACAGAACATATTAAACTATCTAACTGGGGGTTGGGCTTTTTGTACTGACATATGGAGCCCTGTGGTCTAACCATTGGGTTAATAGTAAGTCTTTGGACAAAAAGTTAAACCACATAGGCTTCGTTTACCAGTAAAAAAGAGCCGTCAGTTAGACCCAACAAAGCAAGCACGTGTCCAGACATAGTAAAACGTGGACCGTTATTTCAGACAGCAGAGCGAAGTGTCTGTCGTTGAAAGAGCAAGTGGCAGCAATGGTATAAATTAATCAACGTCCACAAGTATTTACGACTCGAGACGGCGGCCGCGGCGACATGGTGCCGTACAGTGAACTCGTTGCAAGCACAAAGTACGTTAATCTCGCGGGCCCCTACATCGAAATCACTGAAATCCACGAAATCTACCGTATACACGAAACTCAGCGGCTAACTATTGAATTTCACATTCAAATTGAAGTCCAAGTCCATTGCCCAACCAACTACCTGCTAAATATTGAATCAACCACAGAAATACCGAAATCTAAGTTGAAACTTGAGGCTAAATCCATTTCTACATCCAGAATGGATTTCGTATTTGTAATGGATTTCGTACGGGTAGTGGATTTCGACTTAATTTCAACGCGAATTTCAATAATTATCCGGCGATTTCGTGTAAACAATGCATTTTTGTGAATTTCGATTTTTTAGCTAGACCGTTAATCTCACTGATCGGGCGGGCACCAGCAGTCGGCGTTAACATCGACAAAACGTGGCTCGTCGTGCACGGTGCAGTCGAACAGCGTCTGTTATCGACACCGCATTTATCGTTGGCGTGCAGGCAGACCGCACGCGGTTCCATCGACGCTGCGGGACAGTAATCAAAGTCGCCGGCAGAGTACGGAGCGAGCGTCTGACGTACGTCCTCCGTTAATGACTTGGGGATAGACATGCGGATATTACTTTTGCCGCTGCTGCAGCTGCAGGTGCTTGTGACGAAGATGACAACAGTATGATGCGGCGCGAAAATGGGACTAGACGCAAGAAGACAGCGTGGGATGGTGTCTGACTGGGTGGGTGGATGATGGGTGCGCAGTGGCGTCTTCTCTGTTTCGCATTCGTCGATCATCCTCGGAGCATTTTCTCACCTTTTCCACCCACTGTCGCGTCGAAACGACACGCTGTGCCATTAACCCATTAAGCCAACGTATCAAGTGACGTCGGCAGTGACGTCGGCACTGTTAAAACGTGTTCAAACTCGTACCGCTTCCGATGACAAGTATTAATGGCAATGCACCCTGCGAGACGGGCCAGAAAATTTTTTTTCCAGTGAAAAGTCAAATAGTATATTTAGACGCTTTCTGCTGTTGAAAAATTACAACGATTGAACACTAACCGGGCGGAGGCTCGAATCGCGTGTCAAGCAGCACGTAATGACCGGTCGGCGTCTGAGTGCCGATAGGCTCTCCGTTTTTCATGATGATCTCGCTGTCCAGACTCACCCACTCACCATCTCCTTCCTGTATATGCATGCGACAAGCACCTGCTGTCTACGAACGTAAAAAAACGACCGCACAGTCGCTGCACGTACTGTTTTTCTGCTTGCGACGAGTTGTGAGGATAGTCGCGGACACTGGGAAGTTCCAATTTTTCTGGAAAACGGACAGCCTGGGCAGTAGAAAGGATGTGGAGTTGGACTGGGAGAAAGACTACTCACAACTGATTTTGTGTAAAACTGTCCGCACAACGAAATGAAACTGAAACGAAACGAAACAGTTTCAAAACTGTTTTAGAAATGTTTCGGAACTGTCATGTTTCAGTTTCATTTCGTTGTGCGGATACTTTAGCGCAAACGAGTCCAGTCTACAACTGGTCGCAACATAAAGGAATCTGTCAAAAACGTGATTACTCGAAAACGTCCCTATTAATCAGTGAAGACTGAAGAGTTTCGAAGTTACGCTTCTTAAAAGTAGCTGACACAGTTTGAGGGATACAGTGGCAATGGCAACAGCGAAGCCACTTCAAAGGTGTTCGTCCAAATATAGAAAGTTTGTTAATGCACACTGCTTTTGATTCTATGACACGCTTGCAGCACACAGCAGCTTCGGAAATGAGGTATTGTTAAAAAGCAAGCTAGTTCCACACTGTAGATGACACAGGAATACAAAATACGTCAGATTATCATTATCATCATGGTTTTATATCTCACAGTGATTTCTAGTAACAATTAAGAGTAGATATTTTTATACCATAGAAATTCATGTAAAACTTTTTTAATTCCATCTGTCTCAGTTTTCTTTTTTTTTCTGGTACGATTTTTTCACATGCACTTATTTTACTGATATCCAAGATTCAACTACAGTATATGATGACGTCAAAAATTGGGTCATGCATAGAATATTCAACAGCAACTTAAAACATTGTAGTCGATTCTCTTACACTCAAATTTGATGAGAAATCTAGATCACTGACGATTTTTTAAATGACTTAATGATAACTCGGTAATGGCTTACTTATTCGCGACCAACCTGTATAGATACTTTTTGCGGTCCTACGAAATACTGCGTTACCTTGCTGGACTGTTTGACGGTGGTTAACGGTAACCAGTGGGTGCCCATCAGTTTGTCCCACAGCATTCCCTTGTTCCACAACTCGACGGCCAGCCCGACATCGACACGCGCTGTCTCGCTACACATCACACAAAACACGCACCTTGCACCAACGCTATATTGTCTTCCTCCGAAATGATCCACGCCAACAATGAGTCTGGAGTGGCGCTAAACATCATCCCGCTCACTCACTCACACATTTGCGCTAGGCACGCGCAGCGTCACACAGACAGAACGTTATTGACCAGAAGCGTTTAACTGTCGGAATGCCATCAATAAATTATCAGGCCTAACTGTATTCACACCGACGCTCGAATTCTATGTTCGTTGTTTACGCGTTTTACTGTTAGGCCTACTGCTAGCAACAGTTTGACGTTCGACTGAAGCAAGACGGATCACAGATCAACTGTCATCGGCGGAAAATGGCTCGCTGATTCACGACAAAGTGTTACATTGTTCATTGTCAACATTCGTGGCTTTGATGCCGACTTAGCAAAGATCAACCACGTCACTACGCAACACGACAGGCAACGATAATCGAATGGGTATAATTAATTCATTACTACACTTATTTATTTAATTATAATCAATCATTTTAAATTTTAATTCACCCGATTTATTTCTTATGTGACAATATGACTGTTTAGTAGTAAGGTTGGCGTCCGGTTAGGGTTAGGGTTAGCGTTAGGTTTAGTGTTTGATGGTTTGCCATAAGTTAGTTAAACACTAAAACTAACCATCCGTCCATAATCATAACCTTTGTACTATAAACAGTCAAATTGTCAGATTAGAAATCAATCGGGTGAATTAAAAGACAAGTACAATCGCCGCGAGTACGAATAGCAACCAGCAACCTAACTGACGGTTTTTTTTCAGAGCATCATCGTCTATACATAACTAGCAGTTTTCATCACATCTACCAACAGTCTGTCGCAGAAAACACGTTATGCGTCGCGCTATTGTAGTCGCTGCCATAGATAAAAGCCAATAAAGTTATATAAAAAATTGAAGATTGGGCGAAAGGCGAATATGCACGTTGTTTATGAAAGCGTGTTCGTTCTGCTCGTTGAAAAAATTATCAAATTTCGTCCGCGCTACTCAGAGATAGAGTGCGCCAAAGTTGACTAATTTTTTTCTGAGACACGAAATCGAAGTACAAATTCTCATTATCTGCCTATTCAAGGCGAGCGTGTTTGACGTTGCCGCAAGATCAGTCTGTGTCCCCAATCAGGCATCTAAACGGATAATATTCAGCACAGTTCACTTTATTAAATTAAGTAATTTTTTAATTTTAATTTAATTAATTCAATTAATTCGTGCGACGACTTAAAACACGGAGCAAGAACAGCGGCGGTGCAGCACATATGGCCCGTGTGTTACTATTACCATTCATCACTGGACACCTGAGGTCCTTGCAATAATTAACATTATTTAGGCCACTTTGAAAATGTTTATGATGACGATGATGATGATGAAAGTCGGTAAAAACGAAAATGGGAGTGGTAAAAATATAACAGTTAAGAGCGTGAGTAAAATGCATGTTTACAGTTTGTGTTTACAAATGTTCCTGGCGTCTCTTGGCGGACATTTCCACGCCGACGGGTCCGATCTTCGGTCGCATCAACCACCAGTTCCCCGAAGAAACATCCAGCATGTCGAGCTGTGTGTTGTCGGGTGGATCTGTCGCAACCGACACATAGCTGAAACTGACGTCCAGTCAGGGACCCACTAACTCAACAAATGGCTTGGTCGGGGGAAACGCAGTGGCCGTTCATCAATGCGCCGTGTCCGTCGCACGCGGTCACTGGCGACTCGTGAGACCAAGACGGGACGCTATTGTCTTCGCTTGCGACGCGATAACGACGACGACGACGACGAACGTGCACACACAGACGACGAACGTCAAACGGCGCCACCTGCCCAAGATCTACACCACCGTTGAGAGTAGTCCCGTATCACTTGATGTTCGAAACAGCGTAATGCGTATAGGCCTACACTCGGACTAGGCTACTCTGTCACGTCACCCACATATTTTGCATCAGCATTCGCTATTGTACGTATCTTTGTGAACGACTTGTGGTTGACAATTAAGACATCTATTAAACGAATATGTTTGTCGAAAATTCAACAACAGATCTACTACTATGCTGTTACATAGTAAAAGCACGGGACACATGCATGAATAAACAGGACGACTGGAAAGCAATAACAGAGCGGTATCGAAAGCCGAACAGCAATTTATACAACAGTTACTGCTGTATGGGAAGATTTGCGAAATACGTCCCCATATATGGACGTGCAAATGGAAATATGAAATTGCTTTTTTATCAGCAACATTAACAACATAAAGACATTTACTGAAAGCAGTGTAGGTCTAATATTTTCAGCATTGAAAATTCATAGACATAACGTACCTGTACAGGCCTGGCAAAAAAGAAAAACGAAAATATAAATCTACAGCTATAAGAAGAAAATACGTACACTGTAAAACGCTGTCTTCTTACAGCCGTTGACAAAAAGACTCGTAGGCTACAGAGTTAATGAACGTAAGAAAAAAAGCAGGGATGTTATGTTAAATCCTCGAAATGGCTTCGGCCTCGAGGCCAAAAACTACGGCCTTGGCCTTGGCCTTGTTGCATCCGGCCTTGGCCTCAGTCTCATAGATGCTGTGGCCTCGGCCTCGACTGTGTGGCCTCGTAGCCTCATTGTTCTGTAGGATAACATTGCTTTATGTTCAGATTTTAGCGTGTCCACTGTCCTCAGTGTAACTGCGAGCTCCGCTCCAGTTGAGAGAGTAATCTCACGAAGCGGACTAATGATGCATCCAAATCGTGCAAAAATGTCGGACAAATTCCTTGAAGAACTAATGTTCAGTTTAACGAATGACATTTGAAATGCATAGCCTAATAATTACTCCATCTAGTGCATGCTTTCTGTGTTATATTTTTGGCTTGGCTTCGGCCTTGGCCTCATGCACTTACGGCCTCGTTAACATCCCTGACAAGAAATAGTGACCGAGGAATAAGCAAATTGCACAGCCACGCTGCTGATGATTATAGTTCTCGTCGGCACAAGACGCAAAGAGGCGCTGATGACCGACCGACCACCCGCAGCGATAGTGAGATCCGCATGCACCGGTGGCGACAGAAAAACATGTCGAAAAACTCAACTGCGGCGACTCCTGTAGTTAATGGCTCTACGGGGTGGCCCAATAGAAAGTAAACCACTCCCGAATTATCATTAAATCGTGTTGTAAACCAGTCGATAAGGCTAGATTTTAAAATCATTCGAGTATGAAAGAAGCAACGGAAAATACACTGTAGTCTGTATTAAATATCCTACGCGACTAATTGTGACGTCATCAATTCTGTTCTTCAAGCTCTGCTGTGGGAAAAATTAAATGTATATAATCAAATCGTAATTAGAGACATGAAAAAAGGAAGAGATGGATATAAAACAGATGTTTACATGAATTTCCATCTAAAAACGATTTACAAATGGAATTCATCATTTAATAAAGCGAAATGGTGCAAGAAGAGGACTCATTACATTACACAAACACGGTTTGCGAAAAACAGTTGACTTCAGAAATTAGGTTACACATAGAATATTCAATACCAAGTGGTAATGTTTCAGTCACGTACTTGTTTGACACTTAAGTTGACGAAAAAATCTAATATCGTTGGCCGGCTTTAATATGATTCATTGATAAATGTGACCGTGGCTTACTATGTTTGGGCCACCCTGTATAAATGTTTGAACTGCATCGTTCGAGATACTCTATACCGAAATTCACCGTCTGTGCTGTGCGAAGTGTTCTTTGACCTGCTGTCTTATATTCATCGTTATTCACCAACAATGGTAGCAGAAAAACAACAATTTGCACATTACACATATAAAACGAAACTGAACTAAACTGCTCAACGTTGCATGATTGCCACCATAGCGTTAACCAGGTGGTCCACTGGCATTTGTCGTCTGCAGATTTAAAACACCATTTTGCTGCTGTCCAAATTTTGCCGCTTCTGCATTCTAAAACTTTGCGATCTAAAAATGCCACTGCGTTTACACTCCCCATTTTAGTCGTCCTGTAAGCACCAATGACACTTTACAGCATTTATGCCTACTTGCTCTGTAAAGCCGCAAAACTGTGTACATTCACACTGTAGGATATATACCCCATCATGTATTTGAAACAAACTGTAGTCGGGTTATTATTGTGTGACTGCAGACAATACTTCGAATTTTAGCAATATTACGCTGAAATGTAATAGCAGTCGTTCAAAAACAGGCAAAATGTAGAAAAGCGACGTACTGACACTTGATAGAGCTATTTCGACTCTTCGGACTCGGTGCACTATATCCGAGACAAGTGGCAAAACATTGCGCTTTCGGCAGGAACTGGCGCCGAATGCAGACGCTTGAAGTGTCCCTGCTGGGGCGGTGTTAATTGCTGACTAAAAACGCGCCGTCATTCATTTCAGAGCAGAGTGCACCGCGTGTGTAGTTACGTCGGCGGCAAGCAGTTACGGCATATACACGACGACGGCGCCTATCCTACCGCAGCTCACACACTCCATAATCGTTACGGCGCCGCCAATGCGCGTAATGTTCGTCTTGAGATTCGCGCGACCACACATAAACAGCGGGACGAGACGGAGACGGCGTCTGTTCGCTGAAGCATGCAGTAGCGCCGCGCACACAGGCTCATCTGCGCCGGAGTCCGCCGCGTCTTGCGGTCGGCCGGGGAG
>Ga0056115_1001233_pt1 | contig 11945 bp, 10 predicted proteins | sample WorMetOlspDAHAB1_FD_77007 | JGI IMG/M metagenome (GOLD analysis project Ga0056115, IMG submission 77007) | Marine gutless worms symbiont microbial communities from Max Planck institute for Marine Microbiology, Germany - Olavius sp. DAHAB.1 ... | reverse complement strand
TTCTATGCGTGACCTACTTTCTGACCTCAATAACTATGCCTGACCCGCGAACTAGCGATATGCATCAGATATGGTAAATGATGTCAGCGCTTCCTCTGGCGTCAGCTCGCCTTAGAAAGCTGTGAATTCCATTCCAAAACAATCTTTTAGATGGAGATTTATGTAAAAATTTCTTTTATTTCCATATTTTATCTTTTTTTCTGGTTTTTAGACATGATTTTATCAGATGCGTTGATTTCACCCATATCGCAGCTTCAAACACAGAAAGTGATGACGTCACAAATTAGGTCACACAGAATATTTAATACAGACTTAATATATTCTTATGCTCATTTTGTTATCGAAATTGGTGAAAAATCTAGCCATAATGGCGGGTTTTAATACGATTTAATGACGATTAGTCATAGTGGCTTACTTTTTTGGGCCACCCTGTATATAAATCTCTCTCGCCGCAGCTGCCTAGTTCTTCCCTAAAGAGGTAAATTGTTTAATACTGTTTCAGACTGGAGCTATAATTTAGCCATAGCTATGACATAAGTGAGAAAATATAATACTGAAAACATGACATGGATGTGAGTGAAACGAAGCGCCAGTGCAACTCAAGACGCTACAGGGTGTGCCAAGACAAAGATGCAGCAAAGTAAGAAAGCTATGTACCAAAGCATGCAGGTAAATAGCGACATCAACTGGTCACTCCTACAGCAACGTTTCTGAAGCTAACTACAGTCGTATGTAAGCACACAAGTAGCCTACAACACAGCGTTAGTGTCCTGTATATGTCATATACACGCACAACATATTTGTCGAAACGTTAACGGGTACTCGAAAAACATAGCGGACGTAGTGTCATTCAGAGAAAAGTGAGCTGTACAGCGCACTACGTTATGACATCTTTATAGCGGAAGGTTTCGATGTAACGTATAGGCCCAACTGTTACCGTCAGGCTTATAAAGCAACATAAACTATAGGCTACCTCTCCTCTCTGTGCTTGACTAGCATTGCTTATTCTTAACACACTGAAATAAGCTAATCCTTCCCACTTACAGAATTATCTGATCTGCTCAGCCTTCATACCTGTATTTGTTTAAATCCTCGTTTCTCATCTTTTGTTGCCTTCGTCAAAGCGTTTTGACATTAGCTTCATCCGGTCTTTCTGTGAACTTAAAACCTGCCTTATCAAAATGTCTTTTCTACTGCTAATTCTATTATCTAGTCTGTCAATGCAGTTTCGATTTCAGGGACTATACGATAAGGCTTTCGAATTTCCATGCTCTGTCGATTTTGTTTTTAGTTCTTTTGCGTTTTAGTTTCTTTTCTGCCTATCGCACAACAGACAAATAAGCCGAAGGGTCTCCATAGCCACAGTGTATATACAGTACTTCATTTTTACACTGTAGGCCTACTGCTGCCACTGAAAAAATGACTCGCAACATGTTATGGCGCCATAAAACTGTATTTTTTATTATTGTTGTTGTTGTAAAAAGCGGCACATACTTATGGCATTAACAGTAAAGGCACATTGCAGCACAGCCGTACACGTAATTAAGCGTGCTGGCGATCACATTGATCAACAAAGACAACGCTGGCTTGTGAGAACAAACGTTAAGCGCCACATCTGACGTTGCATGGTTAGACGAACAGGCGGCAACATTAACGAACAGTAAACGATCCTACGATCTACGGGCGCATCCGCGACTAATGCGTGTTCCCACCGTTACGTATCCGTTCCTCCGTTCCCGTATCGCCGTTGTCCTTTGCAAAAGTACGTAAGAATTACGTTCATCCGTAAGAGTTCCGTAAGAACTCCTTAGCTTACGTAAAAAATAACGTTCTCCGTTTCCGTAAGTTCGCCGTTGCCGTTGATTCGTTCATATAGGATCGAGTTCTATTTTTCCGTTCCTGCCGTTCCGTACGTAGCCAGACGCCTGGAGCTCCGCCCACTCTTTTGCGCGAGGAAACTTGGCGGCCTGCCTCCTGGGCCTGCCACGCTACTGCCGCGCACACGCCCCAGTAACGGCATACGGAACGGCAGGTGCGGACACGGTTTTACTGAAACGGTTACGGAAACGGATACGGGAACGGCAACGTAATGCTGGAAACCAGGTGTAACGCGGCCAGCGGTTGGTTGACGAGGGTTAGTAAACATCTGACGCGTCGTCGTAGATACTCTCAACGTTACCTGAACCGGAGGAGTATTCGGTCGACGACATCATCGCCGTTCCTGGGCGTCAAACCCACAGACAAAGCTCCACGTATTCTATCTATCGTCACTTACACATTAGTTGCCGTCGCCATCTTGTAAGGCAAGTGTGTTGTGACGCGTGTGTTGGTGAGAAATGGCATGTGCCAACGTATAGCATACTAAAACTCGACTATACGCCTGTTCGTTGCATCTTAGTGCACTAAGTGAGAGGGTTCTTTGCATGAATCGATAGCTAGAAAATAATACGCATCACTCCACCTGTTAACAGACTTCCTACTGTAGATCTAAAACTGTCCGCACGACGAAATGAACTGAAACGAAACAGTCTCAAAACAGTTTCCAAAACAGTTTTTATTTGAAACAGTTGTGAAACTGTTGTGAAACTGTTTTGTTTCAGCCAGTTTAAAATAGTTATCGCCGCCATTTGGGAGGTATTCTACGCTGTTGCAGTGAAACCGTCGTAAAATTACGTGTGACTGCAAACTGTTGTGTGTGCAATTAGGCTACGAATCAAGTCGTTCTGCGAATAACCTTGGCTTTTCTTCTTTCCAGATTTTAACTCGCTCTGATCACGTGATCGTGATCGCCTCAAAAATGGCGGCGAGGTTCATTTAATGACGCCACCTTACGTCGTGTATATGACCACATGAAAAAAAAGTTGACAAGAATTTATCACAGGACAGAGAAAATTTCCAAGTATAACCAAGGTCGCATTGTGATCGCTGTGAATTGCGGTTTTTTTGTGTTTCATCTTTCACTTTCTGGTCACTACCATGCAACGTGTGCAATATAACATTAGCAGTCCGTCAAGTGTCAGTGACATATTTTATTTTATGATTATTGTCTATTACCGCTACATGTACATGGCTGCGCCTGACAGCTGTTAATAAAGAAACATGATGACGATGATGACGACGATGATGATGATGATGATGAGTGTACTAATAGCAGAGTAGATACTTCAGCCGGCGCCGATAGACGAATTAGCAGCCAAATTTTTATCAGTCGATTTTGCCGAAAATCCCCCTGCAAATGTTCGGATGTTCGAATGCTATTGGTAAAATGACATTATTGAAAGTTTTTGACTCGGGAGACTGCACATGAGTAACGGTGTCTAATCATCTATATAGTCACCGCTTTGCTTCAGCCGTATTTTTAGCCAAAATCCAGACACAGCCACAAATTAGCCGAATTTTCAGATTTTCGCGTAAATTCGGCAAAACCGGATATCAGCCGAAAATTTATGCAATCCAGCTGAAATTCCCGAAAAAAATGCGGTGCATTATGGCCTGCTGACGCGCCATTTCAGTAGCCTACCCGTTCGCAGGCCATACAGAGTTACAGAATCGACGGGTGATGGCATATAGCCACCAGCTCGCAAATCGAATTTACGGTACCCCGGGGTTAGAAATGACATATGTAACGTTCCGTCGTAGACAACATAAGGCGTCCGGGTCCCTGCAGCGCAATTTACTACGACACAATACGCACATACGTTAGCGTCGCGTAAGTGCAGCGATCCAACTGCAGCCGCTCGAATATGTTCGCCGTTTCGATTAGCCGAGCAGTTTCGTTGCGACGACAAAAAGGTTTCGCGCACAAATCGGATAAAAACAGGCTAATCAGATTACTGGAGGTGATCGAACAGTCTGCATTAGTCCGAGTACGTAACAGATGAGTAAAGACAACGGTCGGCGACTTTAACACCGTCTGAATACACGGGGTGCAGTGACGTCATTGAAACGAGCAAACAGCACGCCGCCATGTTGGACGTCACACAATGTGAACAGGGTGAGTTAGAATGCGGAAATCTGAATACTCTTGTGCCATAGTTATTCGCAACCTTGTATTTCGGCCGGCCTGCAACCCGCAAGCACAGGTACATTTACGACGTTATATTTTTGCATAGAATACCTCCAGCATTGCGGCGGTAGCTATTGTGGAGAGAATGACGTCACTCTCACCCCATGCGTACTGGAACGTCTACAGTCAGTAAGCAGGCCTACAAGTAACTGCGCAATTGTATTTCGAGCAGCGAAATGCAGTTCCAACTGCTCTGTGATCCCGTTGCCCAAATAAAAACGTCTTCAGCGGCTGTCTGGATCGGAGGTATGATAAATGTGATTGTGCGACACCATAGCGCATTTCCGCCTATCAACTGGTACTCAAAAACGCAGTGTATGCTGAACTAGAAAATGAAACGGAAACTGTCCAATGTACTGAGACACGACGAGTCGCACATTAGTAGAGGAAAATTCAAAGTTTCGACGTATGCCTTATACCAACTGCCGTCGTCAAGGCTTACAGAGGAACATAGCCTATTGCTTAAAATGCAGAAGTCGTACCTCTGACGTAGAGATTGGCTCCGTATGAGTAGGCAACCCCGACGCTATTCTCGGCAATACATTCGTATTTGCCTTCGTCCGATTCTTGGCTCCGTCTTATCTGCAGTGAACCTGCAGCATCGCAAAGCACACAAAATCGGTCACACGCTCCAAAAATGTCCTCATCCGGTTTCACATATATTGTGAGCGTGCTCACTGTTGGTTCTTATTATCGTACACGGTTGTCGAAACAATTAAACGATAATGACGACGACGATGCTGAAATTATCCTGATGTCATAAACCCGTGGAGCGATCATGCGTTAAACAACGCAAGATGTAAGTTCCAGCTGCCAAGTCCAGATAAAGCTCAGTGGTTAGGACGTCGGTCTTTGGCTGGCGGACTTTCCCTGATCTATGCCTGATCTATCGTTGACACGTGACCACTTTGCGGGGAAAGTGTCCGCAATGGATCAGCAAACCATCCCTTCAGAGTCGGTAAATGAGTAGAAATCCATGTGATTACGGCGGGTGCAGACTATTAAATGACAGACCAGGGCTGGGCACGGCTGTTTGGTCGCAGATCAAAGTCTGTGAGCGCAGGCTTAGCCTACGGCGTATAGGCTGTACGCCCGCTCTGACTGTGATGCAAAAGAGCCGCTGCAGCTGCAGTATGCGGCTTGTGGCGCTATATGTGTTATATGCCTTTGCCTATTGGTTGTGATGTGCTCCATCTACAGGTTGGCCTGCTAAAAGAAAGGCCGCTTGCCGACGAATCATTGAATCATATTCATATGATAATGAGGCGAGAATTTTTTTCAATTTTCGGTCGCCCGACTTACTTACCGGTAGGCAGAAGTTTGATCCTCGGGTCGCTCATGTCCACCGGAACGTAGTCCTTGTACCAGACGACGGACGGCTCCGGGTCGCCGGCTGCACTGCAGATCATCACCGTGTTGCGGTCCTTTTCCACCGACTTCAGCGTGGGATTCTCGATGACGCGTGGATAACCAGCGGGAACTGCACAACAGTTAATTAAGTAATTAGTTGGTGATTTAACAGCGTTTTCGGCACAAAATAACAGGCTGAATCGTGCATACCTTTGAAAAAAAACAATAGATATTGGCAAGTAACTTGAAAATACGACTTGTAGGGAAATGCATAAAAGAAAGTTGAGATATATAAAAGAAGACAAAAGATAAAGAATGCAGGAAAAACAAAATACAAGATAACAAACCCAAACAACAAACAAATTGCTCGATGCTGCCGTCTCTTACGACGAGGTGAGTGTTAGTTACACAATTAATTTAACTTGCGTCAAATTCTAATTCATTATTAATAGTTGCTTTATTCTTTTTTCTTATTTTTAAAATTCCTGTCAGTTTTGCTAAATGCTGGTGTTCACGTTGATTGCGTTGTGCTTCGACGGCAAGATAGCATTGGTAAAAACGGAATAAAACGAATGACACCGATCACCAGATGAATGAATGAATTATACAAACTTGTATAGCGCCATAATAAGAAATGCAGAGGCGCTCGGTGGCAATAACGTCTCACGTGACGCGGTGAAAAAGGCGAGTTTTTCAGTCGCTTTTTAAAAGTTGCCAAGGTGTCCGAGTTAACGACATTTTCTGCCAATGAGTTCCAAACTGTCCGTGCGGCGACAGAAAAGCACGGCTGGCAAAAACTGTTCGAGACGCTGGGACGCCACTGACTACACTGACTATACTGTCGCCACAGCCGACGATAATGAAAAACGTGGGCCACCGGCTGACATCAGCAACACGGGCGTATGGGTTGCGGCGGCAGCTAATAATTGCTATTCATCGAGCGTGCCATAGCTAATCGCAGAGCGTACGAAGAGCAGACGCGTCACTTCACCTGGCAGTGGCGTGGGCGGCGGCAACCGCGTTTTCATTATCACAGCAGCAAGTTCGCAATAACACTCCCGCATATCAGACACGAGGACATTCCCACCCTGCCGACATCCCCCCTCGCACAACTGCCCTTTAAAAATCGCCCAATCGGCGTCGCTCCCTCTATAAACAACGAACGGAATATTTACACGAGATTAGAAACGCGACAGCTGTGAACTCACTGCAGCCACCTGCTGTGTTAAACTGCGACTCTCTCCCTACTTTCAAATCCAGACTTAAAAGATCTGTTTTCTACTGCTTTCGGTTAACTGTTCTACCTACCTGTTCCGCCAGCGTCTCTGTAGCCGCCTAACGGCATTATGGCGCTATATAAATTTCGTATTATTATTATTATTATTATAGCCAAATGCGAAGTTTTGCAAACGGCGTTTGTTCTGATGACTCGGCGAAGTTGCGACCTCATTGTTCGTAATGAACTTTCGCTACCTCTTTTCGGCAGGTTATTAAAGTTTGGAAAAAACGCTAAAATATGCCTTCTCGAAAACTGAAACTCAGAAACTTCGTCGACAGCGCAGAAACGGTGTGAGGGCGAATGTGCATGGGGAGGAGGGAATGTCCGGATAGCCGCATCTCAGCGCCGCTACTGCAGCTGCTGTACCACACCCGCCCGCGTGGTATTATTGCGTCACCGGGTCAAAAGTGTTGGCGCCGTTCCGTTGTTCTGTCAACATCGCCAATTACGTCGCCTCGATCCAACCAATTCGTCACTGCTGAAATGAATAATTCATTCTGGCACGCCAGCGATGAAGGGATGTTGAAGAGGTCAGCTGGTAGCGGAGTCATTTCACCGTGTATATCAAGGCGTGTCGCGTCTGATATTTCATGCAAAGATCGGCAGTACAGGCGCCTCAGCATCACTGCACGTTGACCGACGAAACAACGACCAACAGTCTGAGCGGTTACTGTCGCAATACTTACTTACTTGCTTCCATACTGTCCCTTAAAGTGGCTTAACTCAAGAAGCTCGAGTCCATAGCTTTTCACATTCGCAATTTCTCATGTGACAATAAGTTATGTTTTTGAATGTGTGTACCGAGCTACATGCATAAGACTTGAACATCTTTTATATTTCCTCCGTCGGGTCACCATATATTACCGCCCAACCTCCAGAGTATAATTATTGTTATTTTATAACAGTGCAAATGTACATTACGAACAAACAAAGAACAAATTGTATGGGGAATTTTGGAAATTTTGTGGGTTACCAGAATACAGCATTTTATCATCATACGTCGAGTAGTTTCTAGCACCTATTCGACACACCAACCAAGGTCTTTCTTTACGTATGGTTTCATGCCTGAACGCACTGCAGTTTTTGTCGTACAAAAAACTTTTCGAGCATTGCACTACACAGTATTTGATTCAGTTGGTGATTTTTAAAGCGACTGAGACAACCCTTCTCTACGACTGGTAGTACATTACATTGGCAGCGAATGAGCCAACAAGATATACTCATGGAAAGTACGTTACAGCTGCAAAAGCCTCTGCATTATGAACTCACGAAATATGATCATCTTTAACCTTTGTCCGGCAGCGTTACATAAGATCAAGATTATTCGATAAAGCAGCGTTCAGTGACGCGATTTAACAGTAGCTGCATGTCAAGCGTTGCAGCTGCTAAACAGCTCCACGAGGACGAAAAATCACAGTGCGGAACTTCGGGGAATTTCTTCAAGTCCGGAGCCGTTACAGTTCGGGGATGAAGCAGTTGTCGTGTGCGCCAAAACCGACAGTGAGCATGCATGCAATAAATCTTGCAAGTGTAAAACTCGTCTCAGAATGAAAGTTAAACATTTCATCTGTTTGCGAAACTCTGACACTGCTGTGGTTGAACCAGTCTGACTAGCACAACACTGTTAAAGTCACCGCATGCCTTTAACCGTCTACAACTTGCCATTGCATAACTCGCGGGAGCAATCAACTAGCAGTACTAGAAGAAAGACCTTCTGTTACGCAGAGATCGCTATATACTCTCCCTCAACTGCTGCTCTATCTTTGACTACGTTTACCCACAGAGGATGGCTAGGCTGAGTTTCGCTGAGTTACCTTCAATGGTTATAATATAGTGTAGGATTGTAGGACAGGCGCCCCCCCCCGGACAAGTGCCCCCCGTGGTCTGCAATATCTACAAGATCAATAAGCCCAAACTCCCACACGCAGCGGCAGTGATTTTCGTCGCCCAAAACGTGCCAGAATCAGTCGATTTGTTCCAGCACGGCGGTCGTTGTCTCGGCGACGTACGCAGCTCATCCGTCGAGAGTGTTCCCATTCGTCGCCGCTCGCACCGACCTTCGACCCCGGTCCACGCAGGCCAGGCCCACCCACCGCGATGCCGCCGACGACGTCCAGCAGCGTCGCACATCGCTGATGCGATCGCTTGGTCACCCGCATCACCATTAGGCGGCGGCGGCGTTGTCCTATCTCGAATCGATACGGTTCGTCGGTCGTCCGTCGACGGTCGGTCCGTGGTGACCGCACTGGATCGCTCGCCGCCGTCGATGCGGGTCCGCGAGAGCGAAGGAAGACGTCCCCGTGTAACGCAGGTACTCCACTCACAGCGACCAGCAGCGTTGTAACCGGACGATTCGCGGATCGACGGGCCAATTCGTGGGAAATATTCACTGAAAATGAGACGGAAGACTTAGGATTTAGACAGAAGCTCTGTTGATGTGGTTTTCAAAACAATTCCAATATGCGAGATGGCCAGTCCACAAATCATCCGGTGTCCCTCAACGCTCGCCGCGTAGAAACGATGTACGGACACTTCGGACCTAAGACACTTCGGACCCGAGATATTTCGGCACCACTTATACTTCATACACAGAAGTGTCACATTAATTTATTTGTAAGAAAGATTACTTATTGATGACTTATGACACATATTTCGGTACTTTTTATATACTACATCACTAAATTGACACACGCCTGCAAGAGCGTCACGCTGTGCCACCAAATAGCGTTGGTACGGTCATCGACATCTTCAAAAAGTTATTGACTGATCGACTGACACTGCTGCGTTTGAACCAGTTTGACTAGCACAGCAGAGTAATAGTCACTATCGCCGTCGGTGTAAGCTAGCTTACGACAAATGATTCAAATATTCACATTCAACAGGTATATATAGTCTGCACTCTGCAATCTGTTGGTGATCCCATTGGCTCACAGCATCGGCAGAAATGCTCATCGACCATCGAGGACAAAAAACAGCACAAAGTCAGCAATAATGCATGACAGTAATGCGACCATAACATGCAGCGGTGTCGCTATTGCTTAGGTCAAGTTAAAAGTTCTGAGTATGATGACCAAAGTATACTGAAATTCTAACAAATTATACAAAGAAGCGTATAGGTAAACTGTATATTGTGGTATTTGGTCGCTGGGTAAAACGGTAACTGGACGACTCGCGGGCAAACCTACTCGCGGACTTCGACTTTACCCATAATGCAATAATGCTATGGGATATTGGGATTAGATAATCGTTATAAATGTTAACGTTATTAATTTGCAGTCCGCCATTCAATCGATCCGCAAAATGACAACCGCAAGTTGGTTTTGTCAGCGATTTTCTTTACACATTTACATATTATGTAAATTCGTTTAATATCCGATGTCACATGCATCCGATACATCAGTAGAGTTAAAACGGTTAAAATAATAAATAACATAAAATAAAGTTAAATGTCTAATGTCAGTCACAGCCGTATGTCATTATCACTATCATAATCAATATCGCCATAACGTAAGTATTGGTGAGAAAGTTTGTACAGTATTCGAACAAACAAGAAGAATCGTCCACTAAACGGATAAAACACCAGCTGACCTTCTTCGTCGCGGTAGACGTGAAGTCTGGCGGTTGCCGTGACTGGATCTCCGACGCCGTTCTCGGCCACACACTCGACGGAGCTGTCGTCGTCTCTCGCCGCCTTCACGGGCTCGATGCGTAGCAGGGAGCCGCCGAGCGGCGCAGCGACGACCGTGTACCGCTGACGACCCACCGACACGCGGCGCCCGGCTCGACGCCAGTACACCTGCGGCACCGGGTTGCCACTGGCGCGACACTGGAAGCTGGCGATGGCGCCGTCGATGACGCGCTGGTCCCGTGGCAGCACGGTCATTCGAGGAGCATCTATAGACGAATTACGACTTGTCATATTATTATTTCTGGCCCATCAGGCACCAGCATAAAGCCGTGGGCATTAGATACTGAAAGTAAGAACATGTAAATGCGACGGCGTGTTACTCAGGAGCAAAGTATTTATCAGGAGACTGCATTCCCCTACTGGAGAGCAACGGATAAGCCCTGGAAGAAATATATTGTGTCCTTAGTGTGACCTGTTGATGCGATTATTATTATTATTATTATTAGTATATTTTACATATATATTTTCGCCCGCGCTAGCAAAACTGCAATATGCTATTACGGAATTTGTAAGCAATTGTATATATAACATGCATCTTGTTGATTGCAGCATTGACGAAACGGAATGTTAATAATCACGTTGTTTTAATGTTCTTATAAATATGCACATATAACGATTCAATGTTCGACAGTTGTTGCTGTATTAGCTGACTGGTGTTAATTTTCCGACACCTAGCGTTCCCACATCGGGGACACCCAGTAGGCCCTACAGCATTCATATTTCAGAATAAAAAACATCGTAACTATTGTTAGTTTTAATTTGTTATCAAAATACAAAATCGCACTTACTGTTTTTATAACTTAAAGCACAGTTGAACTGCGTAATCCACACGATGTTTTTGTTTTTGTCAACTGACTTAAAAAATAGAATCTGATAAAGTATGGACATAAGCTGTAGTAATATGTGCCACAGCGAACAGTAACAGACTTCACAAAAGGAAAAAGCTGATCTATCTTTCTCCTGTCAGTTGAGGATCACGTACACTAACCGTTGGGGCTATTCATTTCGACTTATGTTACCGTCACATCGTTCCGCGTTTTTCTATTAGTTTTTGTCTACCAGCTTGTTTTTGCGAATAGAAGCTGCATGTGTAGAATGTGTGAGTACTAAGCGTATGCACTATGCCGGTACTCGAGGATTACATTGAAAGAATGAATTCAGGCGAAAACCAAGTCGGGAATGGGGCAGCCAGCGCTCGTACACACTGAAGAATCTGCCTTGAACGCTGACGCAGGACAAGTTTGCGTTTCATTTACATCCTGTATAATGGAGATAATACAACGCATGCAACGCACTACTTGTAGCGAAATTTATACTGTGCGAAATACGACTGTCACATCTCAGTCGCATGCGAGAGAGACATTCTACGTGCTAACTACAAAACTGTATATCATTCACTCTACACGTGGCACAAAAAAGCAGGCCTACATAAAGCTGAAAAACGCATGCACTATGGTGTTATGTACAGACACAGCGTTTCTCGACGAAGCAGTGGGTGAACGAAAAAAAGTACAACCGAAAACGACAATTTATAAGTTGAATATGCACGTTATATTCTGTAG
>Ga0056115_1001232_pt1 | contig 11948 bp, 11 predicted proteins | sample WorMetOlspDAHAB1_FD_77007 | JGI IMG/M metagenome (GOLD analysis project Ga0056115, IMG submission 77007) | Marine gutless worms symbiont microbial communities from Max Planck institute for Marine Microbiology, Germany - Olavius sp. DAHAB.1 ... | reverse complement strand
GCAGATTTAAATGTGCTAGCGCATATATTCATGCTTATAATTAATAACATTTAATTTTTGCTGTTTTTGAGCGTCGGCTTATACAACATTGGATAGACTGTGTGCAGTTTTTTCTATATAATTGTGGTTATCATTGATCTTTTGTTGTTAGTTAAACATCCACGGGAAGCTGCTCTTGACGCTCAGTGCTGTTCTTCTATTGCAAGCCTTGGCAAACAGAAGGCACAGGCATTGTCTACTGGTTTTGGAAGCTTTAGTATCGCCGAATTTGCTGAAAAACTGGTATGTGTCTTCGATTCTTTCACAAATATATGCACTGCATGTGACCTGTAACTTAAATAGAGGCCTGCGTAATAAAGACTACTTCAGCGTCTATTAGACTGCTATCAACAAGAAGATTGCTGAAACAGAGGCATCATTTATGGTACCATGTTGCTGAATGGCAATTTACCAGCAATAATGCCAATTTGTGGGTTGTGAGATGTTATTATGTTTGTTACTTGACTGAGAAATAAGAATGGGATTGTTCATAAATGTTTAATATGATATATCATCACCACTTTGTTGGTCAGGTTTGATGTTTTTTTCAGCTAGGTGTTGACGAAATTTTTAGCATAAGTCAGAAGTTTATCAAAACTTTCATAAAATAATTTTAAAAGTTTGTGCAACTACTTTTAGCAATTGGTATATATATACAAAAAAATTAACTGACACTTAATACCACTCGATTTACAGATGTTCACCTATATAAAAAATAATCATATATCTCAGTAAATAATTACCCCTCACAGTTATTGTTCATAGTACCAATTAAATAGGATTGGGTTATTTGTCCTAAATTATAAAAATGATGAACTTTACCGTTTTATTATATATGGGCTTTTAACTGTGTTAAAAGTGATACTTTAATGTCCAAACTGTGGTTTGCACTTGGTAACCCGGCAGATACTACTGTTACTGACAGCATGGTGTATATACGTCACCAGCAGGAACTGACAATAAATTGCACCGACACTTGTATTTGTTAGATCACAAGGGTTGGGAGAAATATTGAAGTGTCGGACGAAGATGAGACTGGGTCGCGAAGTCCGGCAGTTAGTCGCGATGGATGGATCCGACTTGGTTCCGCGACTCAGACGTTCTTTAAACGTTCTCCAACACTGCACTACATGTATGAAAACTTTTTTGTTCATGACCTGTAAAACTCTATTTGTTGGCAATTTTGAATAGTCAGTCAATCAGTGGAGATAAATATTTTTTGCACCAACTATAAGGCATGGGCATAGATGCTTAACAGTGAAGTTTTGTAAAATAGCATGTGAATGAAATAATTACTATAAAAGAGCAGAAAAACTACATGTATGACAACTAAGGCCCTGTATTTTCCGCGGCAAAAATGGTAATTTATGCATCTCTGATTCGCTCGCGACATATGGCGCTATAGAAATGTGTTTCAATTGATTGATTGATTGATTGTAATTTCCGCGGCGGTTATGTCATTTTACGTTTGTAGTGTAAAATGAATAAAACACATGACGATTAACACCGATAAAACTTGTTATTTAACGTTAATATCTATATATTTCTCATTAATGTCCAAGACTGCAACAATCAGTTCATCTTCACAGTTTACAAATGCCATCTGATGGCTATCTCAGTCATTAGTGGCGGTCGTTGTGCAGCATTTGTGTCAGATTTCCAGATTTCCAGTCACTTGTGACTGTTGATACCGTTGTACATGACAGAGACATGAGTTCCAGAGTTATTAAGCTCAGAAAAGAGGCCAACTTCCGCGGAATTCTGCAGCCAGTGGTTATTTCCGCGGTGCCGCGGATCAGCGGCGTTTATTGAAATTCCGTGGCGTGGCGTAAAATTCCGCAGGCCACGGAAACACAGGGCCTTAATGACAACTAATAAAACGATGTCTAGATGTGAGCATATCATTGATGAAGCAGTTTGGTATAGAGATGTTGCTTGAAAGTTGAGGCTTTGGGAATACGTTGCAGCTTTTTCAATGAATTTCAGCTGGCTTCTGTTAATCACAATGGTGCTTTTGTGCAAACAGGTATGGCATGCTGGACCGTGAAGAGAAGACGCGGAACAAACCACAGCGACCAGAGAAATGCGAAGAAGAGAAAGGCGAACAGCTGAAAGCTGCCATCAAACCGAAGGAGGTAGTTAACTCGGTTAAATCACTGCAATGCAAAAAGCCATGTTTTTATTGGTGTTATGCTGTACATACAACTGGTGTGTTAGTAAGGTATTACCAGTTCTTACATTGTTTCTGCAAAATTTTGTTAGAATTTGACATTGTTTAGTGAAGTTATGTAAATGTGTACGTTAGTAAACTTTTTCTTAAAACAGTTTAGTTTGTTGGCCTTTATGCTTCAGTGTTTTGATGTTAATCAGGCATGGAAGACTATCACTGTGTTGGCATTTGCACCCACTTCAAACTGCGATTACATCAGTAATACCACTGTTGCTCCTCCCACTTTGTTAACATAAAACGAATAGTTTATTTATAGTAATACCTGTTCATCCAAGTTATCTTATTAAAATATAGTGTGTATTTGACTTTGCCTCTGGATGAATGATGTAACTGCTGTGTATATGTTTGGAAGCTGGACAAATTCAACGAGGCTGAAGAAGTTACAACACGGGAAGTAGAGAACGCACTGGTGATCCTGAGGCAGACATACAAGGAGAATGGCAGCAGTCCGATATGCTACTTTGAATTTGTGACAAATCCGACATCATTTTCGCAGACAATCGAGAATGTCTTCTACACTTCATTTCTTGTTCGGGTAAGATCAAGTGTTGAGTGGAGTCTTTAAACTTTGGTTCAAATACACTTGCATCGGTGTTCACAGTGTGAGTGATGACGAATGTGAAGTCTTTTCTGCTCTGCATTTAAATGACATTTATTTAAAATAAAAATCGCACATGTAATACATTCAGCATAAGAACACCTACAGAAGGCTTTGTGTGTTACTCCAAGAGCTAGAACTTGCTGTCTAACAGTCGTCATGTTTTCTGTGGCAGTTTGTGATGTATTTTATATATGTTGATTATACCGAGTGAAGACAAAATCCATGCAGATGTGATAGCATGCTATTATTTATTCATATTAATTGAATTCGCTAGATTTGAGTCTTATTCGCAGGTTAAACACTTTTACCATTTGAGTTACTCGTTGTTAAGCTGTGTGAACCATCAAACTGTATTTTTGATACTGTGTGAATAAGTTTTTTTGTTTTATTATGAAGAGAAAAGACACGTTTAGAATTATGTAAAAGTAAATATTATGTATGCTACAGGATGGCTATGCACGGATATTTTTGGATGAAGATGGTCTGCCAGTTATTGGTGCGTTTTGTTCATGCACTTCGTTATTATTATTATTTTTATTATTATGAAAGTTTTTATTGCTCAACCTACTGCAAGCCGGCGGTCCACCTCCGAAATGACCTATATTGTGTTGGGTGGGGCATTAAACTCTACTCACTCACTCACTGCAAGCCGCAGCAGCCAGGCATTACAGAGTCAAAAAATGGAATAAAAACCCAAGGCATATTGAAGTGAATGCAGAGGCAAGCCAATTGCCTGGGATTCACTGTCCCAGACACTTATGCAGAATCACATATTGGCAACACTGCCACAGGGGCAGGTGCAGCGGCAAACCAGGCCGCGGCCAACAAAATCGCCAAATATGATGAACTGGCCATCTGGCACATCTTCTACCCAGTTGCCAGAGAAACAGGAGGTACCTGGAATTACTGGGCTGTTGAGCTTGCCCAGGAAATTGGCAGACGGGCCACATTACTCGCTGGCGAACCAAGAGAATCCACCTTTCTGTTTCAGCAGTTGTCAATAGCTCTCCAAAGGGAAATGCGATCGACTCAACACTTTTGACTTTGATTAGATGCCATTGCAGTCATATCTTGCTTAGTACAATTTTAAGCCTGCAGATTTGTGCTAGTGGGTGAAAAAATATGATAATAATAATAAAGTAATGTCACTTATGAACTTATGTGATAATTTTTACTGACTATCGTTCTGTTATGTGGCAGGCAGGTTGATATTGTGAGTGGTTTATGCTGGTTGGGGGTGGTGTGTTAACTTACAACCCAGTTGTTAAGTTATTAATAGGACCAGGCAGTATGAAGTATTTCGTTTATTTATGTGAAATGTCTTAATTTCCATTTTATCATTTTTAATATTAAGCATTCAGGCTCTTTTGTACCTGGCATATGATTTTTGTAATAGATAAAAATTTAAATATGTTGAGTAGTTGACTGATCTTGTAACTATCAGCATTCCATGCGACTTTTTTTTGACGTTGAGATCTTGTGCTTCTAGTGGATCATATTTCAAATTAAGCTTTATGTGCATAACATGATGCTGTGAAGATAATTTGACGACTGGTTGGTGCGTTACAGAGCCTGTGATGGGTGGTGACGAGTCCGAGAAAGATGACGGTGATTCGGAATGCCATCAGATGGTGATGGCATGGACTCTCGAGTCTTGGAAGGTAACACATTTTAACTGTGACAATAGGTCATCATTTTCATGTGTTTTTTTCTGTAATGGTACTTGAAAACTGTCGTCGAGTGTTTAAGAAATTTTTGAATAACAGGGAAAGGTAATTAAATTTGTATTGTCACCTGCATTCCAATATTTCCTCATGTACATTTCCTAGGCAGTAATACTGCAGAGATCTAAAAAATGAATCTGTTGACTGTATTTCATAAAAATTGCTGAACATTGTTGTCAAATTTTGTTAATTGAATTTTGTTCACCATTTTAAATGGTGCACTATGAGTTCTTGTTATTCATTTTGTTTTTTACAGTGGTTAGTTTTTGACACAGTAAATGGAAAAAAGGTGGTTGTTTGTGTGCTCTTTAATTCTGTAATGTATGTAATACATGCATGTGTTGTTGTATGGTTAGAATATCATTGAGAGCTTTCTGATAAGGGAGTCGATCATACCGACACGCCGTGCCAGCAAAAAGCCGTCACCTGCAGTTAATATTTCGACACCAGGGGTCCCACAGTCACAGATGAATGGCAAAGCATCAAGTGCAGAATGTTCACAAGCGTTTTTTGCATCAGACAAGCGAGCTGCCAGCCGATCTTCTAGTGCCGCATCTTTAGCTGTGTCGAAGCCTGCGAAGGGTGTGCGTTCTGATGTGGCAAGGGTATTGGCTGGATCGTCAAAGTCCCTTGCATCACGTTCTTCAAACTCATCTTCTATGTCGACTGCTCTCCGCGCACCGCGAAGGCCTTACGTCGATGACAGTGATGACACATGTAAAACTTTATTTCATGTTTTTTGGTCTATGTTTGTTCATCTAAGTGATGCACTGTTGCTTAGCTGTTGGAACATATTAGCTGTTGCCTGTCATAATTCTGTGATACTTGTAACACTTGTTTCCATAACATTTTGTCTAATTAATGATAATACATTTGTTCATCTGGCTGGTCCATAATACATTTAAATGTATTCATCAAGTTTTGATAAAATGATTGTCCACAAATTATTTCAAGTCGAACAATCAGTAATTTTTGCATGAGATTGGCTAGGATGAGTAGTTGCTTAGTGATTAGGGTGATGCATACGTAGCCAGGAGACACTGCTGCTGCCACTTTACTGATAAGGACATCAGTTATGTCATTAAAGGCAAAAAATTTGCTTCTGTTTAACACAGAAACCATACTTAATAGATGTTGACATGCATATTCTTGAGGCACAGTTGCATGATGTTAGATGTTTATGGTTACACCTTGTCTAAAAAACTGGACTGGGAAATTGGATGATACCTTGGTAAAATCTGAACTAGTTTGCAAAAAAATCACCTTTACAAACAGAATGAGATTTTTAAGAGATGTTATATAGCAATTTTCACCACATCTTAAGCATGTAGTTGCTATACCTAGTGAAAACAGGGCTTCAAAAATGACAACAGTTGAATGGTGAATACAAAACTCGTCATACTGAAGCTGGTCAGCATTGCAATGTGCTACTGGCACACACCACTGGATTGTGCCCCAGAGGATGTTACCCACTTAGATTAAGATTTGGGGTTATGGGGGCGTAGGTCTGCAGAATTTAAGCATTGTTTGTTGGACGTTTGTTACGCCATGGAACTACAATTACAGTGTAATTGCTGAATGGTTCTTACGACTTGCAGCATGTATGCAGGCCAAAGTGGGGAAATTTTGAGTGTAAAATTTTTAAGTTCAATCAATAATATCTCTACTTGTTTAAAACTTGAGTATAACGAAAGTGTTGTTGTCGTATGTACTATGCAATTGGGGTAAATGTCTGAAGTTTATTTTCATAAGGTATAGCAGCTAAAGATTTCAGGTGTGTTAAAATTGCTATATCAGATCACCTACTAATTTGATTCTGTTTATAACAGAAAAAGTTAGCAAATCTGCTAAGGTTTGACCGAGTTATGACCAAATTTCCAAGTTCAGTTTTTTGAGACACAGTGTACTAATACTAATAATAGAACGACAATTTATGAGGCGCAGTAACGCGGCTGAAGACACTACAAGGGCGCCGTTAAAAGTACTGTTAAAGACTGACCTGGATATTGCGGCAAAGGTGCGGTAAAGCCTTAGGTAATTGCAAGTGCTGATGCGCAAGGCAAAAAAAGAAACCGTTGCAGTCTTCTCACAAAATAGTGACAGGTGTCATAATGATGGGAATTGTACTAAATTTTAAGGAAACCATCAGTAGTGGGACTGTTTTGTTGCTAGTGTAAAATTAGATGCAGTGATAGCATAAGGTGCATGCATGTACAGTGTACATTGCTAACTCATTTAGAGTTTACAGTTGGCATGTAAACCCTTAATTTTGGCTGCTCTGTTTTTGATGGTCAGAGCTATGAAATTATTTTAGCACCCTTAATTTTGGCGTTTTTTTGTTGCTGACCTAATACACTGTTGACATTTTTGCGACTCATTATTTTTCAAAGTTACTGACTTTGTGAAATAAAGGGCACGCAAAAAAAATTAGCGTTTACAGTACGACGATCAGGGACCACGGTAATGAATATATGGGGTGGGGATGGAAGTTCATCTTTTTGTACAGTCTTTTGTTATGGTATTGACTGAAGTTGCACAGATTAATGTTGCTGATTACATTTGTGAAATTGTGTATGTTTGATTTTGTTTTAGAATTCTGGCGATGAGAAGCCCATTCTAATGGCACGCACTCGCTGCGAATGTGCTTGTCTATTGGTTGTCTTGAGTTGTCCAAGGATTGTCATTCCCTGCTTTGTTACAGTACTGTTGCTGGTTATGTTAAGTGTTTGCTATTTTCTCGTCAGGTTTGAAGTGACTCCTACAGCTGCGTAGTTGTTAACTCCGGTAAAAGTGCCTTACAACGCTGCTGCAGAAATACTGTCAACATTTTACCTGCTTCTTATGTTACTGAATGAAGTGTAACAGTGACAGTTGTTGTGAAACTGATCAAACTACCATGGAGATCTCATATAGCATTGTGACAGAGACTGTTGCTTACTTTTGGCCTTTTTTGACAACCTTCTGCAACGTTGCTTGGGGTGGATTGCCAAGCTAGTTTTGCACGTTTTATGCATTATTTTATTGCCGTTCTACTTTGTGATGCGGTTTTGTGTACACAGTTAACAGTGTTAAAAAAATTCTGCGTTTACACTTACCTAATGGTTCTTTTTCATTGAATTGTTGGGACCAGTTGTATATTGTATTCAAATGGGGTACCATTGTAATTGTGTTGTCCTGATTTGCTGTTGAAGCATGATTTGATTTTATCAAAAACCTCATTTCTTGTACAGCAGAATAGCATCATTGGCAGACTGTCCCATTTATTGTTGATTTTTTTCTGTTATAGCAAATATTGAATTGTTGGGACCAGTTGTATATTGTATTCAAATGGGGTACCATTGTAATTGTGTTGTCCTGATTTGCTGTTGAAGCATGATTTAATTTTATCAAAAACCTCATTTCTTGTACAGCAGAATAGCGTCATTGGCAGACTGTCCCATTTATTGTTGATTGTTTCTGTTATAGCAAATATTCAATTAGTCCCATTCTATACTTACACACACTTCATTTTGTAAACGGCTTGATGGCATTGTTAACCTGTTATTGCAGAAGGACCTTAAATCATCTTATTTTATGGTTTAATTTAGTCTTTGGCTCTGGATTTACTGAATGCACATTTTCGCTTTGGATAACCTCCATTCACACAAAGTTTATGGTCAAAGACAGCAATCATTTTCTGCCAAATAATGACTGCTGTCAAATAGTTTTGAGCGGATGGGGTACAAAAGTCCACTCAGCACAGGCCATAAAGACTGACTGAAGACGAAATGTTGAGGTTCTAATTAGCCAATTTACTAATATATTCATAATACATATACATATGCATGAGCCATAGACAAAAATATTAAATAGTTGAACATATACATAAGCAAGCAAGAATGACAACAATGGCCATATTTTCGAAAAATACTATGATGATCATAAAATCTTCACAAATTCGTCGTCACTTAGTCATAACTTCGTCATATGATCGAGAGTTACGACGTTCTATGATCATCTTGTGATTGTCATAAGTTAATTTATAAGGTTATGATCATAAACAAAAATAGCAATCAATCACAACCGCTAAAATCCCGTTGTTTACATTATGCATGATGGGTCAACCGATTTGAAGAAGTTCAACAATATAAAACACTTTACACTGTCTGCTTAAATAAAACACACATTATAATGACGTAACAACTGCAATGAAAACCTTTAGAGCTGAGCGGCGATATACTATTCGATATCGAGTACTCGATCGGGCAACAAACTGGAAGCTTATAATACAGACCGTGTAACAACAGTAACTATAGTCAGTAGCAAGCTATGGTTTTGCTTCGTTTTGAATTGCAATATCTCTCCGATTTTAGAGTTGCACAGTTGTATATGACGCATGAACAGTGGAGTAAATTTATTTTCACTCCATTCATATAGGTTCAACTCAACAGTTTTGTGTAGTGCATCATTGTGTACGTCAATGCGTCATAGCGCATGCGTGAAGTGTCTGATTAAAATCGCAATTTTGTGAATTTTATGCGTAAATTTTGCACCTTTCTTCGACTGTTTGCATTGAAATTGTTTTGCGGTAACACATGTATGCTCTAGTTGTTTTATTTGGGTACATTATGCAGTGAAGTGATCTTTCTTGTTTTACAATCAGCGGAGATCGTAAATTTTTTTAAATCTGCTTGCTTAATTATATGTTCAACTATTTAATATTTTTGTCTATGGCTCATGCATATGCATACGTCTTATAAATATACTTGGAAATTGGCTAATCGAAAAAAAAGACAGACTGATTGGGATTTAATAGTACTTTCAGAACAAGGCTACATCATGCCTGCAAAAAATTATACTTGAGCAAAAATGTTGAAAATGAAAAAAAGTGATCAAACTCATTAAGCAGGAAGTGTATATCGTTTTTTTATTATTATATGAAGAACATAATTTTGCTTTCTCCACTGATTGCATTTCTCAGCTAAGTGTTATAGCAGCAAAAGTTAGTGAGCGTAGAGCTGCTGTTTTTGACAAGGTCTGTAAGTTGAGAGTGCATGCTGTGACACTGCCATATAGTTCTTAACTTTGATAATCGTACTCATAGATTCTTCACGTTCATTTTGCAGTTTGTCACATGTTTTAATATAGTTTATATAATGTTTTTTTATATATGCAACTGTTCTAGAAGTGAGCACATTACTTCTTGGATTGTTCATTAGGTTTTCATGGATTCATAGTTGAAATACTGTAGATATTTAATTACATAATAAATAAATAAATGATTTGCAATTGATTTATGTTTGTTCTGTTGTTCGTACTGACGTATTTCCAGTGTCATTGACAGTTTTGGTAGATGATATACTGTTGTTTAACGTGATAATAACTGGATTTTGCAATTCTGAGTAGTTGACATCTCTTTAGCTGACGACACCACTGTTAGTGAAACATACAGTGATGGCTGTTGATTGGGAGTTTAGTGCCTATGTAGATCCACCAAACTTAAACCGTTTGCAAAACTGTTGATGTGACTGCATAGCTGAAGGTTCATAGTTGTTTCACAGTAAATTTTTGTTCATAGCTTTCCATGCTGACGGACGTGATGGTGTGTGAATCTAATGAATTTGAAGATGCCAAATGGGAAGGAGATTACACCGACTTTGTTTCCAAACACCATGCAAAGATATAGATACAATTCGGCTTTTTTTGCAAGTGCACAGTCATTTCTTGTTTTCATTTGGGTTGCTTCATTTGACGTTGATTAGCAGTACGAATTTTTGTACGATAATATAGCTGTTCATATACAGTGTGAGTGAATTATAAATGACAACTTACAACTTACGTCTGAGGTTACTGACTGCATAATGCGAAATAATTTCAGTGCATTCCGTTCATATACATTTCTGTTGTTGAACAAAATAATTTCATAAATCTTACTTGAATCCAATTTTATTTAATGACAGTTCACTGACAAAAATGTAGCAGATTTTCTGAAAAATTGTATACTTGTCTTCTTCAGCAAACACTTTAATATTTCAAATCTCATTCAGTTTCCACATGTTGTGCTCGTTTTTTAGATGAAACGTATTTGTGAACCATAACTGCAATTCGTATGATAAAATCCTGAAATCATTTTAAAGTCGTAGTTTTTATCCACTGTACTGCATCATTCATTTTTCATCTGAAAATACCGTCCATGTTAACGTGTTTGCTGAAACATACCACCCATCTGCACTCGCGGAGTACTTCAAACTAGTTTATCAAAAGCTTGTCAAGATCGATATCTGTAAAATCACAAATCAACAAGTTGACTTGTTGTACTGCTTAGTTAACTTTTGGTAATGCATTCTGATTTTCACTGTTACTGATGTGTTATTTTGCTGTTAGCGTTAGAACTGCAGTTTTTCTACATTAACATTGCTGTTTTGTTAAACAAGTAATAATTGTTCCATTATTTGAGTGACGCTGTTTACGGTTGAGAAATGATGCAGCGCAACTGGCGTGCCGTTGACAGCTGTTTGCTTGTTATACTACAATAACATGTTTTATGCTAAATGTTGGCGGCGTGTCTCAGTGGTTAGGACGTTTGTCTTTTGCTGGCGGACTTCCCTGACCTATGTCTGAGGCCCTGATCTATGGTTGACAGGTGACCACTTTGTGTGTAAACTGTCTGCTGGGGTAATCCAACCAGGCCAACTCAGCCTTTCATCCCTTCGGGGTCGGTAAATGAGTAGCAATCCATGTAATTACATGGATTACTGGGGTGGAGACGTCAAACGGCAGACCAGCACTGCATATGTCTGTTTGGTTGCAGCGCAGTCCGTGGGTGCGGGCTTGGACTGCGGCGTCACGGACTGCGGCGTATAGGCTGTACGCCAACAGTATGCGGCTTGTGGCGCTATATGAGTGTTCTATGCCTTTGCGTTTGCAGAAGTCTGTGTATCTATTGTTTCACACTGCTTGACTGTTGGGCCGTTGGAGTTAATAATTTACACATGCATGTAATTTTAGTTCCTTAACTTATTTTAGAATTGTGGTCAAGGTATGCTGTGCACTTACACATTCACCCATTGGCAAGATTCGTTTTTAAGTCATGGCGATTGTCTGAAGGTTAAGAGGGATTATTGTCAGAACTGTTTTATATTGCCAACTTGCTACCTCTTCACCATTGAAGAGGTAGCAAGTTGGCAATATAAAACAGTTAACCAAAAAACTGTCCATGCAGCCCGGTTGGGTTTAGAGCCCCTGGCCGTAGCCGTAAGCCCTTACGGCTGGCTTATGACTTGTTGCGGCCGGCTAGCTGTGGTTTCTACGGCGGCGGCGTAAGCTATGGCGGCTTACGGCGGCTTGGCGAAAGGTCAACGTCATTGTTCATAAT
>Ga0056115_1001231_pt1 | contig 11948 bp, 8 predicted proteins | sample WorMetOlspDAHAB1_FD_77007 | JGI IMG/M metagenome (GOLD analysis project Ga0056115, IMG submission 77007) | Marine gutless worms symbiont microbial communities from Max Planck institute for Marine Microbiology, Germany - Olavius sp. DAHAB.1 ... | reverse complement strand
TATTTATTACCAACGGATTGTATTATAGTGCTTGACTCATACTTTAACTTTACGAAGAAATCTAATCTCGTTGGCAATCTTTAATGCGATTTTTTGAAAAATTGGTGGTGGCTTACTTTTTTTGGGCCACCCTGTATATATAAAAAGCAGAGGTACGGGGCTAGTACTAGTGGGATGTACTGTAGCATAGCCCTCTGTATATAGAAACTGATTGTCTGTAGCGAACGAAAACTGTAATTAGCAATTAGCATCGAGTCTTAATTAGATTCCGACTGATACGAACGTTTGATTGACAGTTGTCAGGACATTCTCGAGACATTCTGCGTTGTAATTTAATATATTATTAATTTCGTTCGCGCTCTCCTTCAGGTTCATATTGTACGCCTTGAATCAGATTATAATTCAGTTTGTTGTTCATACTATATTTGTGTTGTCCCTGTGTTCTTAAATATAAACAAACAATTAACAATAACAACTAACTATTAAATAAAAAAATCAAACAACTCAAATATATGGAAACTGACGCATCTGAGCAGACCGCTACACTATCTAGTAGTCACGAAATAGGTGGTGGCAGTGCAGGGGCCAGGAGCGGATACCGCCCCGACCCAAAGACGGCCCGTGATAAATTTTATGTGCAAGCTCTGACAGTCGTGACGAGGCACAGATGGCGTCTGAGCCAGAGAACCCTACGGTAGTTGTGGGAGGTTGGATTGGAGCGAGTAGAACCCAGTCAGCCGCTGCGGCGACCGCCGGCGACGCGTTAACAAAATGTAGAACCAAAATCCCACGTTCACAATGCACAAGAATTATAGCTTACAGCGTGCAAAAAAGTTTAGCTACAGCAAGTGAGTTATTTTAAATGTCTCGAATACACCCTATGAATCAACGCACGCACACGTAGAATAGAGTCGAACTATACATCATTTGATGTGCACTAGCATTATACCAAATGTCAAATGCAACAGCATTTAATCAAAAGAACAAAAGCATAGCATTACACAAACTGCTGCATGGCTCGTCACTACTCAGTTTTATATAAATAGATTACTGAATTTAAAACACTGATCATTATGATATTACAAGTAGCAACCTTTTGACAATAGGCTACCCTGTATGGCCTGTAATCATTCCATCTTATACAGCGTCTCGGTGCCAACTGTTTATTGTTTTCTAGGAAAAACTGCATTCTCATCAGCAGAGCTGACTACAAAATTGCACGTAGCAGACGCAGTAACTTGACGACTTACGATGCATGTCGCGAACAGTCGAAGAACGTAAGTTTCGTATCAACAAAACTAACGTTGGTCCTTGTCGACTTGATGTACAGCGTAACATTAATGTGATCTGACAACCACATCAAACTGTACCAGCATGTATAAATTCTAATAACTATTAAGGCTCAGTTTCACTATTATAAACAATATTTACACATGTGAGTGACAAATTCAACACTGCTGCATCAACGTTACGTTACGTTATGCCTACTCTTTAAAATCTCAATGTCTGTCGGGATTATCCGCTTGTGCTAAGCGCGTCAAGCGTCAGATCTGTTACTTTGTGACTTCAATTTGTAGAATGTCTTAATTTTGTTTCCGTTCATATGCTGCACATAAAACGTGAGTGTGTTGTTATGAATTGTTTTGTGTTGCGGGAGAGGGGCGGATGTTACGGGAGTGTGACCAGATACCATACAAAACAGAAAGATAAGCATGTATTTTCCCACTTTCTATGCGCCAACCAGCCGAAGTGTTGTAATGCATGACACTGTACTCACCTTGTTCGAGTGGAAGACGAGGAATTACCGGAGTCTGACATCGAACTTCATTAGGAGACACAACGCCCACCACAGTTGAAGAATTGGAGCCAAACAAGCACAAATAATCTTCTCCGTGCTGCAGTTGCGGCAACGCTTTTATACCAACCGAGATCTGCACGTGTATATCAACAGATAATTTTATCTCTCCACCACTGTAAGACAGTGGCAGTTCAACTTTATACACTCAGTTACAAAAGTATACAGAAACAGCACTAACCGTGACATAACGTGATATCAGCAAAATTGTTGCTGCATGGTGAAGATTATTATTCAATGCATATCAAATGATCACAAAAAGTAAAATATAAAAATTGCTAATGGTGTGGTTGGGTAATTAGTTCTGTTCCATAATTACACATAGCCGATGAAAGTGATAAAAAATGTGGTAAAAAATATAACTGTATGTTTAGTCACCACAAAGCTGAAAAAGTGATACATCACAAGACATACTGCAAAAACTAAATAAGAACATACAGACAGATAAACAGTGTGATGCGCATGCGTGATACAGGTCAACATAAAACATCTTTTTTTCACATGAAAGAAGAACAAACAAAGAAAAACGACGTCCAGTCAACCACGCGCGTTCATGCTTCTCAGCTCAGCGTCTGTCCTTCACCAGTCCCACCAGCAAGTCACGCACGCAAGTTTAAAGTCTGCGCATGCCCAGTTCATCTAATCAGTTGTTGTGAGAGCTCTACATTACATTACATTACATACAGATGTTTAAAGTGGCCTAAGTAAAAAAAAACTGCAAAGACCACCATAGCGAGTAAAAACAAAAAGCAAACTACAAAATAATGTCCAGACATGACTGCCGAAATATGTGCGTTTTCAGTCTACGTCGAAATATTGTCAGTGATGGAGCAGTTGTGATGTCCTCCGGTAGACTGTTCCAGAGCCTGCGACCCGCAGTAGCTAACGATCGGTCTCACAACTGTTACGCGACGCGACGGCGGACTGCAAGTTGGCTGAAAGATGACGAACGAAGACGAGTTCGGGATGGCATGTCACCGACACTGATGAGTTGTTCAGACAGGTACCGAGGTGCCGTGCCGTTGAGGGCTCGGTAGTCGGTAGACAACGACCACCAGTTTGAATTTGACACGCTCTGGCACACAAAGCCAGTGAAAACTTGCAAGAGTATCGGTGATATGCTCCGGGCGGCGTAGTCGACCGTGACGTGGGTGCCGACGTCCAGTCCGCGCAGGATAGAGGTGGTCAGACGTCACAATCACAAACACACAATAACTAAATCTGGCACGTACTGGACTAATGGTAATTTGCCAATAAGCACAAACTGCACGAGGCACAGATTTAAACAAAAGTATACACCATAATAAGAAATAAATGCAGTTTCGCACCTGGACAGAAGAGGTGATGGCAATGTTCGGCGGATTGACGAACTGTGACGGAACGCGGATGCATTCCCATGCGTCATACGACAACCAACGACTGTCAACGTCAGCGTCCAAGCACTGCGCCTTGCTTGTACACCTGCACCAGCAGTAAAGCCCAACGCGTTGCTATCTGGCATTAAATATGCTAAGCGCCCAACTGACATACTACGACGCGACGGGGGCGCTGAAAATGACGGAAATGAAAATGACGGACCATCAAAATTGCAAGGTATGAAATTGCAAGACACGAAAGGTAAGTAAGTAACCGTCTTAAGCACATACAAAACAGTCTATTCGTGGATTTTTGATTTTTGCAGTTGTCCTCTATGGCTTGTTGCGGCAAAGATTCAACTCTAACTACGATCATCGTTGGCCTAGTCGGAAGAACGAGGCAGACGAACTTACTATAGCCTAGGTGAGTAAATTTCAGACGGCCGACAATATATAATTAGTCTAGAGTCGGCATATGTATTATGTGGCAGAATAGACAGTAGATTTACCACTGCACAACTATTTCCTGATTCGACTCTAGCGACGATCGCTCGGTCTTTCATCGTGTTCACGCCCTGTCACGATATTTGTCATGTCCTGCAATTTCATGTCCGGCATTTTCAGTCAACCCGACGCGATGCAGGCGTTACCACCACCTGTAAGGATGCCAGAATTTTTGGTTTGGGGACTTTTCCGTTTTGAGTTAAAAGTGAACGGCGTTATGTGGTTCCAAGCACAGTGTGAATCCCTCTTTAACTGCGCTTTAGAAATCCTCTAACTTACTTATTTAAGGATTCTGGAACTCGGTGACGGTCTGTTCGGTTTAACTTCCGGGTTACCACGTTACCACTACACAGTTGCTTTTCTTTCATATGATTCTGAGTCTGAGATATTTTACTCACTTTATTCTGCTGCTGCTTAATATCATCACCTACGTGTTATTATTATTTTTATTTCTGTGCAAGAAATAGAATAAATGTGCATAATACAATTTGTGTGAAATGTGGCTGACTTACTTAATTTTATTTAAAACAATTAAACGCGACTGCAGCACGTGTCTCAACTTCTGAACAACAGTAGCGGAACAGCCAAAAATGTGGAACACATTTATGACAAAAGTGAAGTTATGTCGGTGTGACTGACTCGCGCTGCAGAGAGCACCAGCCACAGTACGGATTGCCGGCAGCTCGACAGGACTCGCAGCTCGTGTGCTGTTCGCATTCGGCCAAGTCCAACTTCACTATCTGCAACACGAGTGCATAACTCCATGCATAGCAGCACGAACAGAAGAGAACAATATTTATGCATCTGTTGCTTGTTGGTCTGTTACTGTTATTGCCTATCGGGGAGGGGGATGTTTTCAGTCTACCGCGGAAATGTTCTGGTGTTATGGAAGGATAAACAAAGCTGATCTATCCAGATATCTCGTTTTTCTTAGATGATTGTAAGTTTTTGTAGTATTTGTTTGCATTTTATGTGCACATGGTACGTTTGATTCTGATTCTGTTTTTTATACGAAGTGCTTTATCGGCCACTCTGTCCGCGTGCTTACTGGTGTTTATTCATCGTCATAATCTTTATTGTACACGTATACTGACTGTGAAACAAACAAATAATGATGACGATGATGATTGTGAAATAATGCTAGAAAGTTGACGTGAGCAGCCTACTAACAAGCCTACATGTTGCCTCTTCTGCTAGTCCACAATTTAATACTACAAGCATCAACGATCATTATCACTATCAACGATATTATTATTATTATTAAAATCACGTAAGAAGTTAACGTTATCGTCACTTTCGCTCACCTTGTTGGCAGCGATAAGATGCAGTGACGCGTTGGTGACGTTGATTATCACGTCCCGCTGAATACGAGCACCAGCTTCAACGATGACGTCATCAAACTCCGACCAGGAACCATCTGATTGCAGCGCCAACTATATACAGCCGCACACCGTACTAAAATACATTACACAGATGAATGCACTTGGTACAGCGTCTACCAGTGACGAATGACAGCAACATTGTCAACACATTTATTTACATGCGACACAATATCACTGGTCAGATCCATACACGTTAGCAACGCACGGCGAGAGGACGACGACACTGACAACGGAAACGAGTATAAATGGTGCAATGACATTGCCTCGTATGAATATCTCTGAATACATAGGACATGAGCCTATAGTTAGTTGGATGCTTGGCCTATTTCTGCGTGCTGTTTAGTAGTATGGTTAGGGTCAGAACTTAAGGTGAGATTTGGTGTTTGGTTGGTTAGTGTTTATGCACCCGTATAGCAGCCTAGTAGCAGGCATACATCCGTTTTCATTGCACAGCACCCTGACACCGAAATCGACAAGATACTGGCAAAATTCGCTGTTGCAATATTATCGCCCGACCTAGTACTTCTACTGTTTGTCGGTATGGCTACTTATTTAACATATATACAGTAGTCGACTTCTGACATCTAACGCATTCTACTACAGGATGGCCCAAATATACCGAATTATCAATAAATCATATGAAATCGTATTATAGCCTGCTAGTGAGATTAGATTTTTTCGTCAACTTAAGGTGTTAAACAAGTAATATAACATGACCACTTGGTATTAGATATTCTATGCGTGACCTAATTTCTGACGTCAATTATTGTTCGGGAGCTGTGTATGTGCGATATAGGTCATACAATGCTAATGATGTCAGCACTCCTTCTTGCATCATTTCGTTTTGTCAAACTATGAATTGATTGAATTCCATTGGTATATCCCGGAAATATATGTAAAAAATTGTTTTATAGCCATCTCTTCTCCTTTTCAGGTTTTGAATTATAATTTTATCATATACACTTAATTTTTCCCATAGCAAAGCTTGAATCGCAGTAACTGATGACGTCAAAAATTATGTCACACATAGAATATTTAATACCAACTGATAATATTCTTGTGCTTCTTTTATACTCAATTTTCTTTATAAATCTATCGTTATTGGCCAGTTTTCAATACGATTTAATAATAACTCAGAAGTGGCGTACTTTTTATTCGGTCACCCTGTATATACGTTTGCAGGCAGATTATTTTCACAACCGGTCAATTACAGTAATTTTTGTCGAATGCAAAAAGCTCTGATCTTGTATGTTATTTGTCAGGCAATGATCAATTTTGGTCGGAGTGGAGAGCAAATGTGACAAATTCAAAGCTATATGTACGCACGTGCTAAGTGTCAAACTCCATCTAAGAGGACGGACGGACGGACAGACAGATGCCGCGAATGGTCCGTCCGTCGGTTTGTCACGAGTCGTAGCGATGTCGACACAGCGTGACGGCGGCGATCGCGGTGGACGTTGTGGCCGTGCGTGTTTGTCCGTCCGTCCGTCTCTTTACTCTCTTAGATGAAGTTTGACACTAATTTACGATTTTACGACTAGACAGGCATATACTACCGGCACGAAGAAATTTATTTCATCAAGTCTGTGTTATTGTCATACTCCCAAAGCTCGGACAACGACGATTCGAAACAAGTAAATTCATTAAAATATGAGAATTGTGAATATGTCATGTTGTTAAACGCCACAAAAGAGCCATCTGTCCGATGTTTGACAGTTCATTATGGAGAAGAGTTGATAAACCGTTCGACAGCGAATGAGTGAGTGAGTGCGTAGGGTCTAACGTCCCAGACGAAGAAACAAATTATTAGCTTTATCCAACGTGATGATCGACAGGTCGCCGACCTTTTTGAGGTGACCGTGATGCGTGCCGAGGTAAATGATGGTGTGGCCGTTGACACTGGCTGCAGCGACTGAAGTCAACTGAGTGTCCGAGAATGACAAGACGGGCGACGACTCGACAGCAACGCTGCCAACCAGAGGCCCGTTCTGCTCCGTTTCTCCGCAGTACGACTCATTGATAGGCACGCCCTGCTCACCACAACATCACCACATACCGTCAATGTAACGAACATGTTGAGAAACATTCCCCCAATGGCGTATCCAGAGGGGGAGGGGGTAGAGGGGTTCAAATTCCCATTGAAAGTTCATAATTTTTTAAATTATGTGTTTGCACGAGAGTACTGCTCCTACTCAGTAAATCACAAATTCTCTACAGGAAAACGTTAAAAATTGTACACCAATTTCTTATTTTGCTTCAGCTTCTGGGATACTTCGTCCCCCAGACTCCCTACTACCGGGATTTGCCCCTGGATCCCACTGGGGGACTCCATCCCTCCGGCTCCGCTCCCATTGTAAAATCCTGAGTACGCAATATGCCATTCGTCTATACGTATAAAGCCGAGATTTCCAACTGTCAGACTTCCGGTATACTTATTTGACAATTTTTTTTAGAAATTTTTAAAGTTTTGATGCTTGACGTTTGTACTGTTTATACGCTGTTAATAGGTCGCTGGTCAACAACCAGCGTACGCCTATACAGATTGCTTCACAACTCACTTTTGTCAGACAGAAAACAAACAGCCATTAATTTCATCGATCAGCGTGTGACCGGTGGACGACAACATGTTACAGATTGGAGATTAGACGCTGATGCTTTACGTATGCCGACCGTCAGCAACTGGCATGTGACAAAAAGATTCGCGCATTCCCACCGGACATTATTCCACCCGGGACATATTTTCCCCCAGGAAAATCCCCCTACGGACGTTTCCCTTGTCACTTCCCGTATGAATAAGGCACGATATAGCCTTACTGTGCTGAAAGTGCCGTTAAACCCCAATTCAATCAATCAATCCCGTATCCCCTTTTGCAGTTACGACGACGCGATTTTTTGTTGTCTATCACCGCGAGAAAGGTGTCAGTATTTGGTGACTGGAATTCGAATTACACTTCTCATCGCGGACAATTCTACGTCCAATTAACTGACATCTTCACTATTGTATTCTAATAACTTAAGCGTTTATTAACTGATTCAAGTGCTGGCTGAGTATTTTTCGTAAGATCATTGCATATAATTTTACTATAGGCCTACTACAATGAAACACACTCACGGCGATTAAAAAACATGTCGTCATAACTGCAGAAAGTGGAAGGGGAATTGTTGGGGAGTGGGATGTACCCACGGAAAACATCCTACACTCCTGCCAGCGAGCGAACAAGTAAGGTTGAACGACGCACCAGACACATAATACAGGCCATTTCGTGGACGATTTTACAGACTACATAGTCAAACCAACAACGTCACAGCACTGAAGGACAAAATTGTCTGTTGACACACAAAGGACCAATTTCACGCAAATTTGATCTGAAGAAAGGTAAAGGAAAGAAAGTAATATTTTAATAAATAGCACCATAAGTAGTAAGTACACAAAGTTAATGAGGCACCTGGGAGACTGAGCCAAGCTAAGCGAGATTAAAACAATCCTATCACCGACCTGTTAGAACTGCTCGTGCTGTTGTGCAGCATTATTAAGCAGCAGCACACATTACAATGCACAATGCAAAGAGACAGTTCTGCTACTATAGACCTGCCTCCAGACCATCATCACATTTTAGATGTGGCTATGAGGAGGTGAGAGGGATACACTCCTGCAAAAAAAGCCACGCTGGCCTCTGCGACGACGGCATCAATAGGTGCCTGGTGATGCGGAAGAAACGAACGACTGACAGTTCAACGAAACCGACCGATGCAACAAAAGCTGTTCACCAGACAACACGCAAGCATGTGCAGCTATTCGCTCCGCTGTGTTTAGCTTTCGATTACTGCCACCAGGTGCCCTCATCACGGTAGACGAGAAAGGGCAGGCGGTAGGCTGGTTCCAGAGAGCGGGAAACGTAGGGCGAGATGGACAAACTCCTTAATTATTTACACCCAAACGGTTTCAGGCGGTATATTGGCCTGTACAATACACGCTAGTAAGCCACACTCTTTAAATACTCACGATTTACACCTGAAATATTCATAGTGAATTTATGGCTATTTACTACCATTAGGCTATTCGAAAACTTTTCATTTGTTATTGTTTCTTAGGTTGTATCACTTGTATGTATACTGTCATCGATGTGTCATGCCTATGTTGCGCAAGATTACAAGATTACATAAACACAAATGGATATCTCTGAGGTATGTGTAAGTGCTGTTGTGTACAGCCTTCATTTTCTCAATAAACTATCTTCAAGTTAAGTTGCTGTTTTAGTTAAAACGCTTAAGCTGCCCTAAACAATAAATAATAAATAGTACCATAAATACACAAAGTTAGACAATTTTTTGTGTAATAGAAATAGACAGACCAGTCATACAATGTAATGCGACTGTTGTGGTTTTGTGCTGTTTTGTGTCGTTTTTAATTGCTACTAGGTTGTGGTAAATAAAAAGTTGTGTGTGTAACACTGAAAGGCACCTGGTTGCAGGACCCTGGTGTGTGCACTCCTGCCCACAACGTGCGGGTCATCATAATTACAGGCCGGCGATGCTGAAAATACACAACTGCGACCGCGTTGGCGCAGTCTGCTGGTGAGTAAGAGGACGTGCGTTAGTCGGGTGGGTAGCTATGTGCCACAGTATAACGTAAGTGAACGGAAATGGGAAAATTGGCAACTGAAATTGGCACATCCAGTCCAAATCCAGCTGATAGTATGAAAATGTTCATGAAACCAACAGGGGCCCTAACTCCAAGTCCAAGTCAGTAATATTATCTAGATGATAATTGATAAAATGCATTTTCAGAAATATCAACATTATGAACAACTAGGTGCTTTCGTTTTTAAAATTTACAGTAAGCACTGAAGCGTGAACTAGAACTGAAATACAGCGTGCAACTTAAACTACACTAATGTGCCGCCGGCACTGGCGTACCCAGGGGGCAGTAAGGGGTTCAAACCCCCCTCCATTGGATTTTTGTAATTGTATACCGTCCTATACTCATTAAATCCTAAATTTTGCACAGGAAAACGTTAAAAAATGAACACTAATTTCACATTTTGCTTCAGCTTCTAAGGGACTTCGTACCCCAGACCCCCTACCGGGCTTTGCCCCTGGACCCCACTGACCCCAGCCCGGCCATCCACCATGTGAACCCCCTCCATTGTAAAATCCTGGGTACGCCTATGGCCGCCGCCGCCGAGTCGAGGAGCCTATCGCCGCTAATCAATGATTCGGTCGATTAGCAGCACCAATGACTGACTGCAGGGTCGATGCGCCGACGATCTCTGATTCGTATTGCAAGTCACGTGCGACGTCAACCCATAACGATGCAACGCGACGTCATAGGTCGACGTCCGTCGAACAGATTTGTGGACTTCCTCCTCTCTCTCTCTGTACGCAGGACTTTTCGTGCAGTTCTAAACGGATTTGTGCGGCGGTAAACTCAAATTTCTGCTGTTAAAAAAGTGTTGATTTCGTGTCCGCAGAAGCATAAGTTTCAGCTCTAAATGCAGCGTTCGGCTTTTGGCGGGTGGAAAGAGGAGAAAGGTTGTGCAGGTGTGAAAAATTCCTTAAAGTTCCCCGATAACGAATTGTTTTGGACATGATTTTAACTTTCTGTGCTGTGCGAATGATCATTATTTCTGTATCTAAGGCACAGAGGCGGTAGAAATTAGTTGCCTTGTCTGCATGACGTAAAAAACTCCGGAAGTTCATTGCAATATCGCATTTACAGCCGATGTTGCCCTGCAGGTCGGTTAACGGCCGCTGCTGCGGAAGGCGGAATACAATTTATCGTGTCAGCCTGCACGCGTAGCAATTTTTGAAGCGCGATCTGGCAATAAATTGTTATCAGCCGCAAAGCAAAGACCACCTATCATTCGAAGCGAACAAAACAGCTCTCAGCAGTGTGCTGTGTGCACTCGGCCTTTCGAGCCGCGATTTATCATTCTGTTTGACGCATTCTCCTACGATAATGGCCTAACGTAGTACACGCGCAGTCAAAAGGGCATCTGCCACAGTGCACTGAAACGATGCGCAAGAATAGTATAAAAGGGCCAAGTCTACAGAGAAACGAAAAAATCCGCCACAAAACCTGTTTAGTTGATTTAATACATTATCATAAGCGCAAGTGCGTGAACAATTTATGTAATACATTAACAAGATAACCACCACATTAACATTAACCTCCGCTTACATTCTGACCTTCGGTCACTGATGAATGAGTGTTTTCGACTGCAAAAGCGCGTTAATGACAGCGTGCTATTTTCAAACGCCATACAGTGTTCAGTACGGAATATAAGGAAATACAGCAACGATACTGGGAGGCTGAAGTGAGTGCAAGCAGACAGATCGAAAACTCGTTAATTACTCCATCAACGAACGAAATGAAGGACGCGTCATGCGGTCTGCAGAAACACGCTGATCCGTTTCCGCCGCAGTGACCATTACGCTGCGGAAGCACGACCCGGACACGAGTCAGTCTCAGTCCATCGGCTTCTATACACAGACAGATGGCTGGCTGGCTGCGACCGAGCGCCGTTCGCTATCTGGGTCGACGAAACGACGAGAAAATTGACGAGTTGCAGACAGTAAGGAAACGAAAAGATTGCCAATTATGTATGCGCTGCACAAAGGCTGCAGGCGTCGGTCACCGCGCGCCCGCTGGTTAGCAATGAACCAGATTTATAAACCACGAAATTGCCGCCGAAGACAGAAAACACAACAGATGTGTCTGCAATGCAGATCTGGTTAGGTTGACGTACTGTACATTATTCCTCGCCGCCGAAAATTGTCCGGATATATATATATATATATATATATATATTAGGGTGGTCCAAAAATCCAAACTTCATACAGCTTTCTCTC
>Ga0056115_1001230_pt1 | contig 11955 bp, 3 predicted proteins | sample WorMetOlspDAHAB1_FD_77007 | JGI IMG/M metagenome (GOLD analysis project Ga0056115, IMG submission 77007) | Marine gutless worms symbiont microbial communities from Max Planck institute for Marine Microbiology, Germany - Olavius sp. DAHAB.1 ... | reverse complement strand
TTTTTTTCTGATTTGCTAAGTTTTGTTTCTTCGTTAGCCAAGAGATTGGCTGGTAAGACTGCTCTCACGATATATTTGTGTCGAAGGGTTTCCCCGAACAGACTTATTGTACCGGTAATTATTGCATTTTGCATATTCCCAACATTTTCAGCTTTCTCATTAATTTCAAGTTTTTAAACTGCAGCATGCTTTGTGAAGCCACAAAGTATTTGTGCTGAAAAGTGCCATTGAATCCAAATCAGTCAGTCAATCTCAGGTGAATGTACACTGTGCAAGGCAATCATTGTGTTGATGTTCTAGATGCAAAATAAAACGTTTTGCTCACGGTATGATCGAGTTAATGCTCATGTTCTGTCAAATCCTAAATGCTTTATCAGTTGTGGTGATGATACTATAAAGACCGAGAACATTTGTAACCAGCAAAATCCCTTCTTATTTTCTGGTCCAGTGTTATAAAGCAAGCGACTAAACCATAGTACATTTTGTACATTTCGATGTTTAACTTCATTTAGTTGTAATAAATAAACTGTTTTTCTCTGCTGTCAATTTTTGTCAGTATGAGTCCAGTGATTCGCTGTGAAGACCTTCTCCAAAATGACAGACGTGTGTCAGTCATATCGGTGTGCTCTGTCAGTCAGGTATTTTTGCAACACATCCTTTGCGTGGTCAGCATCGCAATAAAAATAGGTATTTTTATGTAATGTTACCTGAACAAACCCCATCTCTTGGTGCAGTATGTGTATGCGGATTCTTCAAGAGCAGATAGAAAATCCAATAGTTTTAGATGTGTGTAATTTATTTATGAGAAGAATTAAAAACCCGTGTTTGTTTGTGTGACTAATGGCTGTCAAAGTACAACTGGGAGGTCACGAAGAGATCTGTCCTCTCAGTGTATTCAATAGATGCCACTGGCATATTCGTCGCGAACATGGACAAATTACTATTCATCGTTTGTAGTTGTCAGCTGTGCTGCTTGCACGTAATGTCTCGAGAATATTATTGCTAATATTGCAATTACAATATTTCATGGTATTCTGAAACGCCACCTGCGTAAAATCACATGTAAGTGACTATGATTGAAGTACCGTAATTCATTTATTGCGCACAATAAAAAACAATCACAATTTCTACACATAGCGGTCCTCCTCTCACACTTCGTCCTCGTTCAACAACATGTTGGGTATTCCATTTGATATGGGAAACTGTCTTCCTGTTTCAGGACACACTAGAAAACCCTCTTTTACTTCCACCTACAACAAGCATACAATTCCTTGCCGATACTGAATTTTTTAAAAATCACATTTGGTTGCACACAAACAACATCCAGACATAACGCTAGCATCTAATGTAAATGTTGTGCTTTGTCAATCATATGCGTGATTCAAGAACTTCACATGCAATAAACAGCCACAAAGTTACTCGGGTCATAAACTTACCCTAGACTTTACAATGGTGTTCAAAGGGGTGGATCAGGAATTGTCTAAAAGGGGACTGAGTAAGGAAGTATGGGGGACAGAAGTCCCCCAGAAGGGTCCAGGGCAAAGCAAGTGAGTGAGTGAGTAGAGTTTAACGCCCCACTCGACACAATATAGGTCATTTCGGAGGCGGAGAGGGCAAAGCAAAATGTGGAATTAGTGTACCATGTCTAACGTATTCCTGTAGAAAATTTATAACTTAATGAGGAGCAGAGCTTGGACAGTATTTCTGTGCAAACACACAATTCCAGATTCAATGGTGGGTAAACCAGTGGCTCACTCAAATGCTATCTTGGCACACAGTGAAAAAGGCATTCTTAGCAAAAGATACACAGCCAGTATACAAAACTTGATTTCTTGTCAAGCTTTTAATTCAAAAAAGACTGCACAAATTCATCATTGCATTTATATGAAAGCTTTAAAAGCTATTAACAAATCTTTTTCTAGCTTGATCAACAAGCACAGTCAACACTGTATTTACTGGTAGGTTATGCATCTATGCATGCAGACCATATTGCACTACACAATTTCAGTGGGTTTAACTACATTTTCCAAATTTGATAGGTAGTGTTCTTATTACACACCACAATATAAAAGATTTAGAAGACACTGTCGGCTAACTAGGCCCAAAATGTTACACAGCAACGTGTCTGTCAAGTTGCATAACCATTACTAAGAAATATAAATTTAAAAAATATGACCACACCTATATTATGAAATTAGCAAATGACATAAGATGACATTGTTGGCAATAAGCTTTACCTCAAGTAAAACATGATGAGCCTTTTTTAGAAAGTCCTCATTCCGTTCGACCTCAGCTGGAAGCTCTTTCGGTAACTCACCAAGATGACCAAGCTGAAATTGGAAAAAAACTTCACTGTTGTTCTTGCATGACAAAATAACACAAATTATACATCTTTATTTGACACACGGTCAGAGGCATGACAAACTAACACGTAGTACGGTAAACTACATCAAAAAAAGTACAGGACTATATAAAAATGAATAAGTACTACAGTACACATAAAATAAAAATGAACACACACAAACACGCATTACAAGCAAAAAAACGATTCTATAACAACAGTGAATAGTGCATTTTTTACACTGTAGTTTTGCAGAGCTTTGAGCTGGCAAGGGTTAAACCAATTAAGATAGCATGTAATCGAATGTCTGCTGGACAGCTGGCTCAGTTAACAGGCAGCGGCCTTTAACGATTTAAGCCGGTATGCCAGCAGTCTTCTTAAAAAGAGCTTACTGATATGCAAAACTCCTAATATCCCAATATTCCTGACTCCTCAATGGTTTCCGACAAACTTTTCTGCATGAATCCTGGATCCACAAGCACTCTACAGCAATTATCTAATCCAACTCGCTGCTCCAGATGCTGCACTGGCTGCCCGTTGAACAGCGCATCAACTATAAGTTGGCCATGCTGACGTTCAAGACTCAGCAGACGTCATCTCCGCAGTATCTGAACCAGCACATCTCGTTGCGCACCAGCGCATGCAACACTCGATCGTCGTCCGTCCCACTGCTGTGCGTGCCATTTCGATGGACATCATTTGCCAGACAATCGTTCAGCACTGCCGCACCTCTGACTTGGAACTCACTGCCACCTGCCGTATTAAATTGCGACTCTCTCTCTACTTTCAAATCCAGACGTAAAACTCATCTGTTTTCAACCGCTTTCTGCTAACTATTCTACCTACCTGTTCCGCCAGCGCCTCTGTAGCCGCCTAACGGCATTATGGCGCTATATAAATTTTGTATTATTATTATTATTATTATTATGCATATTAATAATTGTGGCAGGACAAGTCCTTGTCTGTTTCTGTTGCTTAATATGACACATTCCAAGCATGCATTACTACGTTAATTTAATTTGTTTATAACGACCTAATTTATGCACTCACCGATTCTGCAGCAGCGCAAACTGCCGGCCACTCCAGCCGGGGAATCATTCGACTTATGAACTCGGCATTGAAATTAACCTGCTCCAGCTTCACCTCTGTTGCCTGCAAAACACATTGCATTCAGCATTGATACAGGAATGGTCATTCAGCAAACTATGAACAAATCTGTGTTTTCTGCGAGAAAATAACCATAATTTACGTCCTGTTAATCTTGATGACACTTTGTTCGCGAGCGTCTTGGCGAACAATAGTCACGTGCTTCATAACTTGTTGCCTGACCGTAATGACTGCTCGTACAGCCTTAGGCCTAGACGTCATGATCGTCCTTTCCCCATTAGGTGTGACAACAGAAACTCTTTTGATAGACATTTGTTTAAAGTTATGTATTAACTTTTAACTATGTAACTAACTTTGTCAGTTGCGTTCTGTCAGCTGTGGTTCTTAAATATTAAAGTGAAGTGAAAGTGGTCCTAGACCAACATTATCTGATTTGACTAAATTACGACCCATACTCAGTATACACAATGTACAGCGTAAAGCCACAATTCGCAAACAAAGTCAATCAATTTTCTGACCGGACAATGACGTACGGACAATGACATACTGGAAGATTTACGGACTAGTCAATCTAAGGACTGCACATTAAAAATATCGCATTTACAGCAATTATCTAATCCAAATTGTTAGCCACATTTTGAGTAAATATATCCACAAACTGACCAGTCTGGGCCTGAACAGTGGGTGCTGGTTAAGAGTCAACGCAAGGTGTCACCCACCACGAAGAATGTGTAGCGTATACGTCGTTGTGCTGATACTGAAATATGGCGCAAAATTTCAGCAACGGGTAGGAAACAGTAAGTTGTCCGTTAAACAACTCCACTGTGGGTGCTTACTGGACAATTCGCCGACAAACCAACTCGCAGTCAGACAAGTCGCGGACTGGTCAACTCGCGACTAGTCAACTCGCCGACAGCAATTTTGGTTATAAATCACGAAAAAACATACTTTGTACACTACAACCTGAATCGATACCTAACCCTTTTAAATCAAACACTTTGGCAAGTTGACTAGTCCGCGAGTTGACGAGTCCACAACTTGACCGCGATTTGGTCTGTCAGTGAATTACCCCCAGGTGATATAATTGAGGTATACAAAATTATAACGGTAAAATATGATGCATCAACAGCACCACAAATTATTAGAACTCATTCTACAGTTACTAGGGGTAATCAACTTAGACTAGTAAAAGCCACGTGCAAGTATGATCTGCGTAAATATTGCTTCACTAACCGGACAGTCAATATATGGAATTCTTTACCTAACCATGTTGTACTTGCTGATTCTACTAACAGTTTTAAATCACGCTTGGATAAATACTGGAAAAAGCAGCAGAGTATTTTTAATTTTCAATCTGAGATCACGGGAATAGGAAGCCGAAGCCAGATTAGTAGTAGTAGACTAGGCAACACATCTGGTGTGGCGGAGCTTATCCAGACTGTTACCATTTTAAGCGCCGGTGTGGCCGGTGTAGTATTTCTATACACCCATAATATGAGTATTGGACATACAGTCATAGAGGCATATGCCTGAGACTGTTTGTCTACGTCTGGGTCGCATATGACTGCGAGCGATAATAGGCAACCGGGTGATAACAAAAAACTGCGAACACATACTGTGATACCAAGTGGAAATCCTTTCTTTACGCCCTTAATTATATTAGAAGTTAGCATATTATGAGTGATAAGTTTCATGTTCGCAAGCAAAAGAAAATTGTACTCAAATGCGTTCACAACAAAAACCAAACGCTCTGATAAACATAAACACCAGCTTATAATAAATAAGTCGTAGTAGCAGTAGTAGTAGTAGTGTAGATCGCTGGACGCAGGTCGTGGACCTCTATGTCCAATCCGTTGTATATCACTCCAAATATCGTACAATCAGAATACAGTATTCAGAACATCAACTCAACATTACTACGACTTCCGGTGTACAATATATCGGCCTTCCAGTTATAACGAACCTCTTGGTTTTCCCAATATCTATCCAGACGTGCTTTAAATGTATTTAGAGTAGGGGATGAAACTACATAATCCGGTAAACTATTCCACAATGGGATAATCCGATACGCATATCATACTGTATATGTGACTGCTGCAGTGCAAATCTATGATTTCTGGTATCATATTGTCTCTGTATACATTTCCATAGAGTCTTTAATGTTAAATCACTATCATATTTCAGCATAAATATCTTATACAATTCGATCATGTCGCCAAGTCTCCTATATTTCAAAGTAGGCAATTTTAACCGTCGTAACCTTTCTTCATAAGTAACTGCATAACACGTGTATTAATAATAATTGACAGTTGGGCCGCGCTGTTTGGACGATGCAGTGGCTGAACTGAAAAACTGAATTCGGCTTCGGAACGTAATTGATAAATAAAATACATTTATTTTCAGCTTTTTGGAGTGTGTGTGGGACATCGTTCTGGGACTGGCGGATCCAGAAATTAATGTAGGGGGAGGCGGAATACAATTTCAATGTCATATTAGTTAACCACTGTGTAAAAACTGATTTAACTCTTGCACAGGCAACCGGTGGTTTTTGAAAAATCTCACCTAGTTATCAACGGAATGTGACAATTGTTTTTGTGACATTGTCACTGAATAAATTGGGCTTCGAAAACAATTGACTGCACTTAGGCCTAAAATGCCGTCGCTTCGAGTCTACAGAGTGAACCTATGGAAGTCAGAAAACGGATTATACTGCTGCAGACTTGAACCACGGCTAAGTAATGCGCACGTAATGTTTATAAATGTAATAGCTGAATGTTATTCGTCACAGAGGAGTAGGCCTATACTAGTGTAGGCAACCGCAAACATCTTCGAGGTATTTTTCTTGTCAGTTTTATGTACAATAGTACACTGTACAGCCTACGTTTAGTTAAGTTTCGTTTTATATGTGTAATGTGCAAATTTTTGTTTTCTGTTACCACTATTGGTGAATAAAGATGAATATTTTGATTTTATACATAGTGGAACCATCCCGAAGTCGCCATCTACAGCACTTAGCAGGGGTGTGTAAAAAACTATGTTAAAGTTCAACCAGATGATAATCAGACAGTTTGTAAATCAACAGTGTTCGGCAACTCATTACGCATGAAATTAATCGTGTTTGTTGCAAACCGGAAGTAGTTTGATTTAACGGTAGAAGTTGCTGTCGCCCATTGTCGATCTTGACCGTATGTGTATGGCTTTAGCAGGCACTTGTTTTGGATTTGGAACAACGACAATATTTGGAGAAATTGCTACGTTGTTACCACTTCCGGTTATTGCCCGCCATCTTGGATATTCAGCAGACGATGGTGTCGCCCGCTGTCGATCAAGGTCGTGTACATGCGGCTAGGAACGTTAACGTTTCTCCCTGTAATAATAGCGAAGTTATAAGTATACTTCCGGTTTTGCCGCCATTTTAACTTTAACGGTAGAAAACACAGGTTTGTATAGTAGAAAATAAGTCGCCCATTTTTTGCACTAGATCGAATGTTATTGTCTTGGTGTCGAGCTGGTTTTTGGATTTGGAATGACGTTGTTATCACTGAAACTGCTAAGTTTTTACAACTTCCGCGGTTTCGACCGCCATCTTAGCACTATATCGATCGTATACCAACATGATTGTATTACAGTCGGTTGCATAAACGAAGTGCTGTGCAATGCACTGATGGTGATCAAAACGCAGCTATATGTGGGTAGTGTCGCTAAGATTTTTTTAAATTTCTGGTAACGTCATAAATGACGCGGAGGTCAATGCAAAGTGTATAGAAAAAATTAGGTGAAAAATTTTCGTGTTAATGTCTGCAACGGTTCAAAAGTCACCTACAGAAGTGTATGTTATATGATGAGAGTAATTTACCCTCTCCCTCCCCGTTGCCTGTGTACGTCATCCAAATTCCGTTATACCTACCTGATCGTTAAATATTATTGCAAATGCATATATCAATCAATCAATCAATCAATCAAAACACATTTCTATAGCGCCATATGTCGCGAGCGAATCAGATGCTCATTTTGTACTCGAAATTGACGAAAAATCTAGCCTCTCTGACGGTATTCAACGATGTTTCTTGATAGTGGCTTACTTTTTGGGGCCACCCTGTATAGCACACACACACACACCTCAGCTTGGCAAAGTGCGAAAAAAGAGTAGTACGTATATTGGAAAAATTTTAACCTGCAAACTTTCATCTGCTTGGTTTGCCGCACAAGGAGTCAACCATCAGAGCGACACCTTCGATCGTCATTAATCCACCTTTCTGCTGTTTACTGTCGCGCGCGAGTTTTTAAGTTGTCGGAAAACAAGCTGCTGTGGGTTGTTTTACGCCGAACAGACTAAACAGCAATAATTGAGAAAAATTATTTTGTTTTCCTTCGTCTCGATCGCGGCCTCTAATCTGCAAACGGTCAACTGCCGGCTTTAGGTCGTCGTCCACGAATCGGGTGACTGAATATGTCGGAGTACGCCACAGCCGCCGAAGCCGTGTCAGTGAGTGATGGCGTATTTGTCTCCGAAGCCGAGATAACCGCCGGTGTGTGGGAACGACGAGTAGATAGATGTCACGTTGTCGAGAGCCAACAGGGTGGTCCAGAAAAAGTCAGCTATACACAACAGTTTTAGCTAAAAACCGCTAATTTCATCAGATTTCAGTGTGAAAAAGGCACTGGAACACTATATTAAGTTAGTATTAAATATTCTATGCATGAATTTTCAAATAAGGTGTGGTCAAGGACTTAATAGCCTAAGAGGCGAACTGACACAAGAGTGGGGAGCGACGACGTCATATACAGGTGGCCCAAAAAGTAAGCAACTACCAAATGATCAAAAAATCGTATTAAATCGTATTAAACCTGTCAATGAGATTATATACTTATTCGTCAAATTAAAGTATCAATCAAGGACTCTAATATTACTCGCTAGAATTAGATATCCTATGCATGACCTACTTTCTGACCTCAATACTATGACGCATATCGCCAGTTTGCGATATGCGTCAGATACAATAAATGATGTCAGCGCTCTCTCTGACATCAGCTCGCTTTAGCAAGTTGTGAATTCTATGTCTACAAGATCGTTTAGATGGATATTTATGTAAAAATTTCTTAGATTTGCATATTTTCTCTTTTTGTTTCTGGTTTTCAAACATGACTTTTTCGATGCGTTGATTTAACCCGTATCGTAGCTTCAAATACAGCAAGTGATGACGTCACAAATTAGGTCACACATAGAATATTTAATACAGACTTATTATATTATTGTGCTCAATTTGTAGTCGAAATTGATGAAAAATATAGCCATAATGACGAGTTTTAATACGATTTAATGATGATTCGTTATTATGGCTTCCTTTTTTGGGCCACCCTGTACATGTAGAACATAAGTAAGCCTTATTTTGTCCACATTGCAGCTTCGCAACGCACGCACAGTAAGTGTCGAACTCCATCTAAGAGACAAACGAACAGACGGACGGATGGACATAGAGACGCGTCTCTGTCAGTCCGTTTGTTCATTCGTCTCTTAGATGGAGTTTGACACTATGATTAAGTCAAGAATAGTCACATTTAATACCGAGTGATGGCGCTTGTACGACACTCTGTTTTGACGAAATCAACCTAACCTCGTTAGTAAGTCGTAATAAGATTCACGACAATTTATTGACACTTTTTGGACCACCCTGTAGCCAATCGCGCGGTTCGCAGACCGACGCCGACAAGTCATCGTTTTCGTTGAAGCGACCGGTAGCGCTTAAGTGAAGTTACGACGCCACCGCTGCTGTGTTAATAAGTTCTTCGGCCGAAACAAGGTGTGCGTGCGCGTGCTTGTGCAAATTGATGAACGATGATCATTCGGCGTGTCGCAATGCCACCGATATTCGGAACTGAATCAGCCAGTTAGCGTCGAAAGCAACTTCAGCGAACATTCAGTATTTCAGTCGCAGAAGAGGCGCGTCTATAGACACAGCCAGTTCCATTTGGCAGTTCACCGATTGACAAACGCTAAAACAATGTTAGTCTTGATTGTTTTGCTGTTGACTGCAGCTATATTGTTCATCTGCAAGCGATTGTGGGATCGAGTGCCGATAGCACTTCCGGGGCCGCGAGGATTTCCGCTTGTCGGCAACGCGTTCCAGATTGACCCTCGACGTGCATACGAGACGTTGGCCACCTGGAGCCGTATCTATGGCGATGTGTACCGCATCGACCTCTTCGGTCAACCGGTGATTGTGCTGTCGAGCGTCGACACCATCCGTGAGGTGCTGGTCCAGCGAGGCCGCGACTTCGCCGGGCGACCTCGACTGTTCTTCCGCGCCGGGTTCATGGCCGACTCCTACCAAGACATCGTGTCGACGTCGCCCGGTCCAGTCTGGAACGTGCTGCGCAAGACCGTCATGCGCGAGATTAAGGGGTCGGCAAGGAACGTCGGCATCGGACGCCAGCGCCTCGACAGCGTCACTGCCGTCATCCTCGACGAGATGACCGACGAGTTCCTCGCTTCTGAGACGCTCCCCTTCGATCCGCTGTCGCGAGTCTACGACGCAGTGATGAACATGACATGCATGATGCTCATCGGCGACAAGTTCCGCAGCGACGACGAAGAACTGGCGATGTACAAGCGTCTGGAACGACTTGTGACGACGTCGATGAGCGTGGGTGGCAAAGGTGTCGAGCTCGACATTCTGCCGTGGCTTCGCTTCTTTGGGAACTCGACTTATCGCAAGCTGTGCGAGGCGAAACGACTGCGCAACGAGCTGTACGATCGCATCTGCAACCGCATCGACGAAGACCGCAAGGGCGGAAAGAGCGGTCTGGCGCACGCGCTGCTAGCGGCACTGGACGGCGACGACAACCGGAAGCAGAATTCCGCGCTGACGTCGAACAACGTCAAGTTGGCGATCGTGAATCTGCTGATCGGCGGTGCGTCGTCTTCAACCAACTACATCTATCTGCTCATCAACATCCTCGCGCAGAATCCCGACGTCCAGGAGAAACTTCGCGCCGAGGTTGACGGCGTGATCGGAAGCGGCCGACTTCCGGCGATCGGTGATCGAGCAGCGATGCCGTACGCGGCCGCGACGGTGCTCGAGCTGCTGCGCTACGGAACGCTGAGTCCCATCATCATCCCGCACCAGACGGTCCGCGAGACGCGCGTCGGTGAGGTGGAGATTCCGAGCGGAGTGTGGGTGTTCCTGCATCTGAGACGAGTTCACCACGACGAAACCTTCTGGGAAGATCCGTTCCGCTTTCGGCCGGAGCGCTTCCTCGACGCGGCGTCGGGGCAGCTAGTGCCTCCGGGGGATAGCCGCCGTCGACGGCTGCTGTCGTTCAGCGGGGGTCCTCGGTCGTGTCCGGGCGAGCAGGTGGCGACAGCACGGTTCTTTATGGCGGCGACGGTGCTTGTGCAGAAGTGCGTCGTTCTGCCGGACAACACTGCGCCGCAGGTGACGTGCGACCCTCGCACTTTCGCAGCAGGACTCGTTCTCGCTCCGAAGGAATACCGCGTTCGTTTCATCCGCAGACAATGAACGCACTCCGCTCTACGCCGCAGTGGACCGTTTTCCAAATAATTCATACAACTATAGATTTGTGAGTACAGTTTGTGCGCCTGTATTTTTCTCGCTGTGAAGTCTTGTGTCTGGTACAGTTTATGTGTGGTATATATGATTGTTGTTTTGTTTAAGTTCTGATTACTGCTGCAAAAGTTAATGTCGATTATTGCAAAATCATGATGCCATGATTCTTTCGACTCTTTTAATCGTGTTTAAACGTCGGCATTGGGTGTGGCATACCTTGTTTAAATGTTGGATATTTTTAACGTTGAATGTCTATCGTTGTAATACACGTGCACGTATAAATTTGCATAGTGCATAAAGTAGGAAGTCGTTTCATTTTTTTCTGGGTACATACGCTGAACTTCTTGACGACATTGCCACAGGCAATCGATCGAGCCCGTCATGTATACGCGATATCTGTGAACGTTTTACCTCTGAAGACGATGCATCTTCGCTCGCAGCGTTTTGAACTTTGTAACGGTCAAGTACTATCCCGCACGTACCGGTGCGTGATGTGACAGTGGCTGCATGGCTGCATGTGTATAGTATAAGAAGTGGATGGTGTTGTTCGCACTGTTTGTAGCCAGGGCATCCAACTCGAGTGGGAGATTAGAGAATTTTAATGGAGACTTTACTGTAGGAGCAAAATTGTCAATAGTGTGAACTTCGTGCTGAACTGTATTATACACTGAACTCTATGTAGAGTTCAGTGGTATTATACTCTGAACCAGATTCCGGGAGCGCCACACAAATTATAATATGCCCAGTTCCCAGTGTCATACCAGCAGTGGTGTAACTGTATATAATAGTGCTATGGGCTAATATTCGTCTGGCACATTCAATCGAATATAGAGAAGCCCACGAGAGAAAAAATAGACCAGCCCCCATTTCTGAGAATGTGGGAGATTGCTTTCCCAATCAAACCAATGGTAAACGCGCTAATTGTTTGTAGCTGCAGTG
>Ga0056115_1001229_pt1 | contig 11959 bp, 6 predicted proteins | sample WorMetOlspDAHAB1_FD_77007 | JGI IMG/M metagenome (GOLD analysis project Ga0056115, IMG submission 77007) | Marine gutless worms symbiont microbial communities from Max Planck institute for Marine Microbiology, Germany - Olavius sp. DAHAB.1 ... | reverse complement strand
TGATGGCACAAAATACAAAAATATATAACTACCAAAATTACATCGTCGGACAAATATTTAAATACAAAAGTAATCAATAAATGATAAATATTACAAAATAATATTACCAAATACATAGGATACCAGTACAGCTAAAAATCGACGCACGTTCCCAAGCGAGCGGCTAAATATCCGCTGCAAGATTTTAGGCCTGTTACGTAAAACAGTGTGTCTTTAAGACACTGACTGCTATCGAGTTAGTTAACTAGTTAGTTAATTTTACTGGTATGTTTATTTTAGAATGTTGTTGATATTATTACTCTTATCGTCGTCGTCGTCATCGTCATCATGTTTATTATTCATTTAATTGTTTGTTCATTTATTATGCCGTCATTTCAATTTTGTTTGCTGGTTTCCTCTGTGTAGGCCTATTATGTGCTAGTGCTATACCAACTAACATGTACACGATTCATTCATTCATTCATTTGCTCAGCAAGTAACGCACGTTTAAAAACACAATTTTGTTTAGAACATACTGCAAAATGAGCTGGACAACAAGGCAGTGCACTTATTGTTGCCCATGATAAGAAAAGAAATAAAAACAACTATACGTGTAGCATGTACACATCTGAAACAATCTAGAAAGCAATTTAGCAATACACTATAGTACACCATACGATAGCTTCCAGGACTAGGTACAGTCATCACAATACAAAGAAAAAAATCAAGTGAACTTTAAAAACTGTGTCAAATCAACACGTAACAGGTGGTGAAATGAGTGTATTATTGCACATTAGAGGTGGGTATAGGTATTCGGACACCGGACAGGAATATCGTATGAATGTACCGCTTCAATTTTGCTGCTGATCGCTAGTCGCACTGCTGAACTCCTAATCTGAATATTCTGAAGCACAATCGCAGCCAGTGGCGCCGACTCTATGGGGCACAGGGGGCACGTGCCCCCACTTTTACAAATGGCTGGGAACGCGGCCACCGTGAGTAGAAGAACAGCAAACAAAAAACTGACCAAACTGTACTGACCATCACGAAAGCGCTCGCCAAAACGACTATAATTGAACTCGCATAGCCAAAAAAGTGGAGCGACACGACAAAAAAAATTGACGTGTGACCTCCACCACTTTCAACTTCGTTCCGACACCAATGATCGCAGCTAACAGTAGCGGAAACCCTGTCAGTCTTTCGCATATACAGGGTGGCCCAAAAAGTAAGCCACTACCAAATTATCAAAAATTGTGTTTAATCGTATTAAAGTCTGACAATGAGTTTAGATTTCTTCGTCAAATTAAAGAAATGATCAAGCACTATAATATTATCCATCTGTATTAAATATTCTCTGCGTGACCTACTTTTTGACGTCAATATCTGTGCCTGACCTACAAAGTAGCGACATGCGTCACATACGGTAAATGATGTCAGCGCTCCCTCTGGCATCAGCCCGACTTAGCAAGCTGTAAATTCCATTCCTAAACTATCTATTGGATGGAGATTTATGTAAAATTTCTTTTATTTCCATATTTTATCTTTTTTTCTGGTTTTCAATCATGATTTTGTCATATACATTGATTTTACCCATGCCGCAGCTTCAAACACAGCAACTGATGAAGTCACAAATTAGGTCACACATAGAATACTTAGTACATAATTATAACATTCTTGTGCTCATTTATACTCAAAATTGATGAGAAATGTAGCCACACAGGCGGTTTTTAATACGATTTAATGATGATTCTTGAAAGTGGCTTACTTTTTTGGGCCACCAGGTATGTGCACGGAGTATCAGCGAAGGAAACTATGTTAACGACCCACGGCGGTTGGCAGGCGAGGCGCTCGAACGCCGGTGGCAACAGCATGATCAAAACGCACAGAGTCTGAAGCGATCGAGTGTGTGTATCGAAGCGATGATGATCAGTTTCGCCACTAACTGTTTCCGGGACTCAGAGTCATGCGCCCCAATCGTTATGCAGGCGAAAGCCTCTATATGGAGGCTGTGACAACTTTAATTATTTTTATTATACACACATAAAAGACCAGTAAAACAAAGAAAATATAACACTGAGATACACAGAAAGTTAGCAATGTCGGCAATAACCACGAAAGTCGCCAGGTAAAATTAGCTGACCATCTCCGAAAAAAAAACATATTCGTGTAACTATCTTGGCTCACTGTTGCACTTTGGATGAAACGCGTCTTTTGTCTTATTCGTGTTGGTTAAGTAAGTAAGTAAGTAAGTAAGTAAGAGCATTTGTATAGCACACTAAAAACAAAAGCCAAAAGGTGCTGGTTAGTCACTCAGAGACGAAGTAAGCCTACGTCCGGAACCGCGAACCGCGGATCGAAAATGGCAAGCGGACCCGAGTATCTTAAGTTCACACGACTCAGTCAAATCTGAAAACCGATACGGCTAACCCGCTCTCTGTTTTCAACGAGCACCGCGGGCACATCTGTAAGCGATCTGTCTTTTGTCGTACGCATCATTGACAGCGAAGTAATGCAGTCCCACTTTGACGCATACTCAACGACTGCACGACTGCTCGGCTTGCGTTAAAAATTTTGCCGTTTGCGACCGCTGGACGGACAGGTTCCGTCTGTCATAGGCGCACCCAGAGGGGACGTTGGGGGTAACTGGGGCTTAACCCCAAATGTCGTCTTCCATTTTTTCAGATAGTGTGTTTGCATGCAGAAATGCCACCTGATATCACTGCCGCGTTTTCATATAACGCTAAATTTAAACGTGCGCATTTTGAAGAATAACACTGCCATGCCGCCTGTCGATGTCGAATGTCGAACTTAAAATTTAGAAAGCCAATTATTTCTTTGTCCACCCGACCGTCCGTACGTTCGTTCACCTCTTAGATAGAGTTTGACACTATTTGTTTACATAGAGTTTGACGCATATAGTCTATAAGCCTAAACGTTGTCTAGTAATTCAACAGAACGGACTAAACACGTACCGTTAGATAGTCCATGGATAAGCTGTCGTAAGAAAGTTCACTGTCTCACTTCGAATGCAATGCCGCAGTGAAACCGCCTTTGTAAGTGTACCAAACATCAAACGCCGTTCATCGTGACGGACGGTGTTCAACAGCGAATTGGCTACTGATAACTTAAGCTTGAAAGCGTTACGGAATTCAATTTCAAGCAGTTAAGAATGACAGCCGTAATCCTCAGTAATTTGAGTTCGATTACAAAACACAACAATGCTAAACGTGGCAGCGAGCTCACACGCAGTTTCAGGCATTAATTAGTTGACCACTGCTGCATAGTCAATACCTTGGTAACTGATCAGTCAGTCACCGGTGTCATGTCACTTGAAACACGACACGTGCCCAGAATCTGAGTCGTTTATTGTTAGTCGCAGCTGTTGCGTAAGAGCTATACGTGTACAGCGACTGTTGTAAAACCGCCATGTTTTCTGCTCAGGACGCTCTGTTGCGCCGGTATAGTCGCGGCGTCGATCTTATCGAAGCTATACATCGAGGAACGAACGACGTCGACGTCACTATATCGCGGGTGTCGGATGAGCAATATCCTTCGCACACAGGGGACCATATCCGATTGATCCTTCATATTCACCAATGCAGTTCAGTGCCCGATAGACGATGTCAAGTCTTGCTCAACTTGCTCATTCTACACTTCTTGTAAAACCTCATTTACGTCACAATTTCGCATCCGTAGCATTAAAAATTTCATCTATCTTCTGTAGTTACATTACACTCAGAAACGCTATTAAACGACCATTCGATGTCCACGAAAAGTTCGTTAATTTGTTGCGTCTGTCTTTTCTCTCTTTCAACGTTCGTTTTACGGCGCATCTCCATAACCGAATGATTTTCATATCCAATAAAATTTGCCGATAGTAATATTGTACATTTATGTGCATAAGAAAGACCTTTGCGCGATTTCCTTAAAATGTTCGCTAAATATAGTTCGGGAAAAACGGCCGAAATTGACTGCATGTCATGCACTGTCGATTCTCACAAAATAACTAATAGGCCTAATAGACCTATGCATAATACCAGGGATGGCAGGGTATTTTACGGGAATTTTGTATTGAGCTGCGCAGTAAAAAGTGTTGCCATTTTCACAAGAATGAGCTTAGGCTTAACTGTGTCGTAACCTAGGCGACGAAAACTTTGCGTGTACGTCTGTACAAGCAGCAGAACCATCGGAATCGGATGCAGCGATGAGTGACGACGAGCTACGTCGTTAATTAGATAAGCCAGCAGCCATCGCACGCCCATCAGCCGTCGATGTGGCGGCGCGCATCCAGCTTCATCAACAGCCGCATCCGCAACCACCGACGTCACAGTTCATGTACTGCACATCGACGTTGGTTCATTCGCTGTCGCCCGCTCTACATCATGCACGTTAAGCACCGTTCCCATATTCTCCTCGTCTGCCCAGTTGCTAACAACTAGTCGGCACTCGGCAGCGGTTGTGATTCATGCACAGACCTCTCTGCCTGCTAATAGGTTTGTGCAACAGTCATGCTGCGTATATATAGCCGAATGAGCCGAATGGTCATTTCGACGAAGACCGCCCAGCAGGCAAAGTTGCCCCGAATCGCGACTGTGTCAGCATTCGGCAAGGCAAACGAGCTGAATTTCGGTGGAAAAAAATAAGGAAGACTCGGGGCTGCAAGTTGCAATCAATGAAAAACATTGTGAATGATGTCCCACAATGAGAACTTGTCGTCCCTTGGCAGTTTGCAGTTTTCCGTTTTTTGTCACAAAACAGTTGCCAGTCAAGAGTCCAGTTAACTTTCGACGGCATCGGTAAAGGTGACATGTGAGCTTCGGGAGACATCAACTAAAAACCTGTAATGTAAAGTAGGCCTGTCGTTATGGGCATGCACAATAAATGATGGGCTATTTGAACATGATACGGTTATTAATTTTCATAAAGCAGGCAGTGATACATCATGGCGCTAGCTTCGAATAAAGCGCTCGCAGCCACAAAATTTGAGAAGGATGTTTTTGTTTACGGAGAGAAACCGTGCATGGCATAGATATCAAGTAGCGTGCAGCAGGTGCCTGGCACGTGCGTCCATAGCTTTCATTCGATACAGGAGGTGCTTTGCCGCTTGCTGACCTGGCCGGATCGCCGTCAGTCAGCAGCGCACATTGGCGGATTCAACAGGAAGGAAAATCATATAACGCAAATTTCATGGCGCAGGGGTCAAGGCCGGTCACAATGCTAAAAAATTAACAGAAAAAATTGGTCAAGTTAAACTGCCCAGAATGTTTTTGATGGACTTAAAATGTGCCAAAGTCTGTATTTCTCAACCCCTGGGAAGCTTACAGTACAGTGCTCCAAAAGACCCTAACTGCACTCGCGGATGGAAAAGGTCATCAAAAAGAACAGAAAAGGGGGAAAGATGACGAGGGAAGGAAGTAGGGAAATGATGAAAACTTTATGAGTGAATGGAAAGGAAGGCGTGGGCAAGAGGGAGAGTGAAAAGGGGAAACCGAGAAACGTGGTTCCCCCAAAGAAATTACTGGATGCGCCCGGTGCGCCATGCGGGAAATGAAGCTGGGCGCCTGCTCTCGTACTATGCGGTTCAGTTCGCTGGTACGGTTAACGAACGCGACGAAAAAGTCCATCACTTCTCTATGCGCGTAACCGAGCGAACACTGTGCTGATCGACAACAGCTGCTGATAAGAATATGACGCCGTACGTAGGTGCACCGAAGCAAACCTGCTGTTCACAAGCGTATCCATCCACGTTCTAAAATCTGGGGGTCAGTCCCTTCCCTATCCTTCACTTCTCGTTTCCTCTCCTCCCCTCCCCTCCCTGAGTCCCCTATCCTGTCTTTCACTTCTCTTCAGTGCCACCCATTGCCTGCCCTAGATTTTTGTACCTTCCCTACTTTCCTGAGGGCATCATCGGTTTCTGTCAATCCAGCTACGGAGACTGGACGATCAGTACATACTGGACTCTGCCACATCATTTTAGTTACGAAACAGAGTTAGTTTCGGACTTCCCCTGAACAAATGTATATATTCACTTTTATGCACCAAAACTAGCCTATACAATACAATAGGGGCCTACGGGTGAACCCCACAGACCCCCTAAACAAATGTCTAAGGGGTTACCGTGACCCCCACCAACCCCCGTCTGTACTGCTGGTGTGATACTACGGCGGGTGCGGCGAGCTCTACTGCAGACTTACGAATGCGATAACCGGTTGTTGCCTGAAGAAACGAATTCCAATTAAGCGCGGTTTCGGCTAATTCCGCCTTTAGCGTTTGCACTTTTCACTTGCTGCTGTACACTGGAAGGCTGGAAAATTGCGGGTGGTCTCTTCCGTATATACACGATTGCTGGGATGGCGGGCAGTGCGTGTGGCAGATGAATTGATGGATTGGTCGGTGTTCGTCTCGAAGGTCAGAACGATCACGACAATGACGATAAACATGAGCGCGTCTTCCGCACACACCGTCGATAAACTCGGCAACGCAACGACCGAGCACTTGGTGCTGACACAGTTTGAGTAGCAGCACATATACAAGGTTGAACATCGGCCCCAGCTGCTGACAACCGCAGCCGCTGTTCGAGAAAACGTGACCTTGCATGAATCCTGATTAAAAAGTCCATTATAAAAGTTATTGATTGATTGAAAAGCTCGAAAAACGTGAAATTCACGTTTGTTAAATTTACAACAAAAAACGTAACAGCGTAATGAAGTGTATGTGCAATTTTTCAGACAAATGAGTCACTTCGGCGTTTAATTATTAAAGTATTGAGGAGGCCGTGTTATTTCGGAATAAAAAATAAAAATAAAAACATAAATTAATAATATTTTTAAATTTCAGTTTGAACTCCGTCATCGTCGTTAACGCAGAGTCCGTGTGGACCGTAGCGTCGCTCCAGAATGGCATCTCGCTCCTTAATGGCAGAACGCCACATCGGAGGGTCCGCATCAGAAGTGGTTGTCCTGACGCAATGGTCCAACCACCGATCAGGCGAAGGCGGGCGACCATGAGGACGGCGCTTCCAATCGGCACTGTGGATGAATCGACCTATAGCATCAGACCCTGACTGGGTGGGGTTGATGCTGGAAGTTTAGCCTCGTTCATCCCTATACGGACTAACACATTATCAGTAACCTGTATGACATTTCTTGAACTATATGCTTTTATGCGTGCTATTATGTCCATATTGTACTACATTTAATCCAGCCTTTGACTGTCATACTCAAATAAAGTGTATATTGTGTTTGTGAAAACAGTAACGCGTCGCTTGCTGATCTTGTCTCTTATTGTCCGTTGAGTGCTGAGATTTTTGAGTTCTGGACCTATAGTCCTATCGTCGGAGCAGGAGCATCTGGCGTTGGCAACTTGACGCTTAAAGTGGAACGCTTCCAGAGTTCTCATGATGTCAGCAGCTAAAACGGTCAAAGCTTCTGGGACGTATACAGCAATATTTAAAGGACGGATCCGCAAGTAGAAAGTGGAGGCAGACTGATGGAAAGATTCCAGACTTCGGTAGCTGCGTCAGGTGTTAACGCGTTCGCTGGTAAAACGCGAATGTTTTTTCTTCAAATGCCCAGTGTTCTGGTCATTCGACGAAGTACTGTGATCTCATTGTGACCGATACGATGGTATAGTATTTTTAAAAGTCGCGTTGTTAATGTTAAAAACGGTTGTTTAATATTAAAAGACGCAAAATACGTATTCTGGAATACTGACAACCGCAGGCACTGTGAAGCCTTGCTAAAGAAACGGGAAGGCATCGCGTTCATCAAGCGGTCGTTCCATATCCTACCGCGACAGGCCTCTTGAACGCCTCGTGTCCTTAACGTCCGCGGCACTCTTCAGCAGCAGCCACGATAACGTTGTTACGCCGTCAGTCGACATAATGGACATTTCGTCGCCTTGAAATGACTTCATGTCAGAAGCCGCCCTGCAGTCGCACATAGGCCTATGTCAAGCACATCTATTTCTAAACCAGTACAACGCGCAAATGCAGCCTGTGCAGGTCCTCTTTCTATCCATGCACGCATGAGCCAAAAAGCGCTGCATCGAAACTTGACATTTAAAACTGAACGTCGTCTTCATCATAATGTTAAGCCTATAACATGCGATATTGTCGTATCAAATAAAACCTTCCAAGAAAATACCGTCTACGTAAGACGTAAGTAAATAAGTAGCCAAAGTGCATTTTATTGTGGTCTAAATAATCTAAAGTATGAAGAGGTCCACTGTTTTACCGAGATAAACGGTGAGACAGGAATGTCTTCGGTGTGAAAAATATCAGGCAGAGTCAGTGCGTTAATATTAATCACAAACTGGTTATAGCCCAAATTCCACTTGGATCGTCACGTCACGTCTCGACACGACTCGACACGTTCGACGTGTCGAGCGAGTCGAGACGAGCGTGTCCAGCCGTGCTGTTCGACAAGCTCGACACCGCCAAAATACATGGGCTCGACACGTCGAACGTGTCGTGTCGTGTCGTGACGAGACGTGACGATCCAACTGGAATTTGGGCTTAACCTTTGGACCAAAAAACTGCTAGCGCTATAGCGCATGGCTTGGTGGTTTATGGCTGCAGTATGGAATTAGGATGCGGAATTGCGGACCATGGAGCATTAATTCGAGCGAAGGCCGTGCGTCGTCGACGCGATCGCTACGCTGATTCTTCTCCGTCTGTGCAGGTTATTAGCTCGACTGTCAGACGACCGACCGCTAGCGACGTACGTACGTCGTACGTAGTGGTCGCTGCGGTAGTGTATCAGAATAGTGGTTTCATAACTGCCTGGAGTGTTTCAGAATGGTGGTTAGCGAGAACGGGGAGCCGTGACAGGCGGTCTGCGTAGGCGCCTGGCTGCCGCATACGCTCCTCCCGTCGTTGGTGGCCGCACCCAACCACGCCCCTAACCACTATTTCGATACACTCCAGGATCAAAGGAAACCACCATTCTGCTACACAATCGTCGTTGCATCTGTAGACAGATCGCTGATGATCACTTCGATGACGAGCGTCCGTCGCTGCGTGGTGGACGCGGCCGCGGCTCCGTCGAACGGGCGCCTAAATTGAATTCGTAGCAGCAGCGAGCCACTAAGGACATCGCCCCGGCCGGATGCCGGGCCCAACTCGCCGTGGCTAGTCCTACATCATACAGTTAGAGAATTCCGGCTGCGTAGCGCTGTCAGAGGACAGCACAGACGGACGCAACAAATGAATGTCCGATCTCTGGCGATCGACAAAAGCGTGCATGGCGTGAAGTCACGGCGAAGTCGTCGCGCCGGCAGCTCACAGGACTACAGGGTGGACCAAAATTGGCACATTTTTTACGCCTTATGAATTCATCAAATGCCGACCAATCTGACCAATTTTCAAACTTTTTTCACTGTCACAATCAGGAGAAAATTGTTAACAGTAGCCTACTATCACTAAATATCCAAAAACACACCTCAAGTGTGTCGCTACACTACCTTGTGAAATGTGTCTTAAAAGCAACAAGAGAAAACAAGCCGACTTTTGTAACAACACATTTTAAGAACGCGTCTTCCAGCAGCAAGGCGGACACATTGAGCGTTTTATGTAAAAACTACAGGAGTGACAGTTACTCTAAACAATAACTGAGATAATAAACACGTTGTTTCCTGTTGCTAATTTCTTAAACGTCTTGTTACAGAGATCATGTTTTCAATTGTTGCTTTAAGACATTGACGTCACATTTCATTATTTGTTTAGTGTAGCGATACATTTGAGGTGTGTTTTGGATCGTTATAGTATTACTACAAATTTTCTCCTGATTCTGAGTGTAAAAAAGTTTGAAAATTGGTCAATATTTGATGAAGTTATAAGGGGTACAAAAATGTGCCATTTTTGGCGCCACCCTGTATATATAGGCGCGATTTCAATGACTGAACCTAAACGTGTTTGTTGAACAGTCCGATTTGGTAAACCGCTGTTCGTAACGAGCGCAAACGTAAACGCGTTTCATAAACACGCGAAAGAAACCATTGAAGTTGACTGAACTTCCCGGGGCGGACATGCTCTTCAAACCGGCGCTGGCTAATTAGGCAGACTGGCCCCATGTTATCGTATTCATGTTTGTCGAATGTTACCGGTATGAATGTGTCTGTCCTTCTGTCTGTCCTTTCTGCTGTTTTTAGCGAATATACGTGTTCATAAGCAGTGAATAACTAGGAACTGTGGTAGTCCCTGCAAACAAATTATCCGAAGACAGTCCTCCCTCTCTAGCTAAGGGTCCCCTCCTCCGTTCCGGCCCACCTGGACGCCGGACCAACTGGCCCACCTGGCAAGTGCCAAGCAGCCATGCGGCCCGTGCAATCTGCTCCTGTGAACTTCCCAGTCTCAGAAGGCTTACCAAAACAGAAGAGGAGTTAACCACAGACACGCCCACGGAACGTGTACAGAACGACTTTCAGCCGGAAGCCCAAACGTAAACACGGCAAATTATAGCAAATGTGTTTTTGCTTCTCGTGAAACTGAAATCACAGCCTTCATTTTCGCCGTTGTTTTAGCTTCGATTTCGAGTGATGAAATGAACTAGCGCAGGGTTTCTCAAAGCGGGTACGGCGTACCCCTTGGGGGTACGGGAGGGTTTGGCGGGGGGTACGGCGCGGCGAGCCGGGCCCTCAAAAACATGCTGATTTTTCCTAATTGTTCAGGAAAGAAGTGTCCAATCCAAAAAACATGTCCTAACACAACTGGAAAAAAACTGTGAAAATAAACGTCGGAATGTCACATTTGGAAACTTGCCGAAAATGGCGTATTTGTATGGTCGTCTGAAGTTGTGGAAAAGGTCCGGGGAGGCTCAAATTAGAGGGGGTGCGGGGCATTGTTGGATTTTGAAGACAGGGGTACACGGCTAAAAAAGTTTGAGAAACGCTGAACTATAGCGCATGCATGCTTAAGTCTATACGTGTTACTTTACGATCGACGGATCGAGCAAAGTCGAATATATAGTTGCGTGACGACAACGAAACTGAACAGTCCTTTGACACCAACACTTTTCACACTCCACCAATGTCACTAATCCGTTTGCCTGGAGCCGTAATCTCGTGCGTCGCATGACAACCGCCGACACGACGCATGCATCGTATACCATTCGTTCTGTGCTCACTGAAGTACATATCCTGAGGCAGCTTGGCATCACTACGGCCTCACAAAGACATTAATCGATTTACATAAATATCGGGAGCCGTGTGATGCACGTGATCTGACCGACCGGCGAGTATACAGCGGCGACTTTTGTCCGCGATTTTTCTCACGATGTTTTTTGATTGACAAACGGTCGACAGACAATCGCTTTGAAGTGATCACGTTGAACGCCCATCGCTCACGTTTCGCTAAAGCAGCATTTCAGCAAACAATTCGTCAATGCATTGGCAAGCTAATGCAGAATGAAATTCGGATGAAAACGAAAACACGCATTAAGGCGCGATCTTGCTTTCATCGCAAGTTCGGTCGAAGCAGGCGATATAATATCGCGCCGCGTTCGTGTTGCGCCAACCGGCTTCAGCGCATGACCGTGAACTGAAGATCATGTTTCTTGAACCTTCTTCTGCTGATTTGCTCGAACTTGCCATACGAAAACTAATATGGCGTCGACGTGTGAACGAAACGCGGCTCTCTATCACTTACCACGACTTGAGACACGCAAAAAAAATCGTACCACATAGGCCTACCTAAAAGTATGCTTACTAGAGGATTAATCGCCCAGAAAATAGACAACGCTTGGGTGGAATGACGTCAGTGACGTCACATGACGTCAGTGAAGTGAGCATAATATCACGTCGCCATGTTTTTTTTTTTGGGGGGGGTGGTTACTTAGTGCAAAATGAGAAATGCGAAAAAAAGAGATTACTCTAAAGTTATTCGCAGACAGCGGAATTTGATTGGTGAAATTGCACACACAACAGTCCTCATGCACAGTAAGTTGACGTCATCAATACCGCCAAAGCGCACTTGCCCCGCCCC
>Ga0056115_1001228_pt1 | contig 11964 bp, 11 predicted proteins | sample WorMetOlspDAHAB1_FD_77007 | JGI IMG/M metagenome (GOLD analysis project Ga0056115, IMG submission 77007) | Marine gutless worms symbiont microbial communities from Max Planck institute for Marine Microbiology, Germany - Olavius sp. DAHAB.1 ... | reverse complement strand
GAGTAACTTTTCGACTGGTTCTCGGATCCGGTTGAGTAAGATCCGGTTGAATAATTTGGCTGCGCATGACATGAGACTGATACCACGATATGAACCATACTGCGATAAATCGCCCTTCTTTGGTAGCGTGATGATGCGGTTTAATAAAAACTCGGAAACACCACTGCACATAAATTGTTGAAACATGGTGACGTGGTCAACGCGTCACCGGCAGATGTCGGAAAAGTGGCTATGACAACGGATGTTTTACATGCAGATCCATCACCATCAAATATTAAACCTAACCCTAACCATAACCCTACTGCATAAAAGTCAGACTGTGGAGTTGACTTTCTGACGAGTTGACCGATATCCATAAATTACATATATGTAGTTACGAGTTTGTGTAACTTTGCTAATATCATTTCTATAAACTTTATTATATTTACTACTAGTAATTATGTGGTGCTGAACTGTATGTTGCTCCTCACAGTCACAATGATGAATTGACTGGAAGCAGCACACCATAGATAGCATAGAACAACCTTGAGAATTTCATGGAAAGACAGCGTTACAAACAGTAAAGTTTGGATGCGGGCATGTCAACATAAAATGGAGAACATAATAAGGGAAAGACGGCTTTGATGGCTGAGTCACGGGTTTAGAATGAACGACCGGCAAATACCAAAGCAAGCTTTGCAGTGCAGGAAGGTTCCAGGCTATTAAGAGGTTCAGTACCTGGTAGATTAACAGCAAACTGGAACAGTCTGGTGCACTGAGACCTGCAGAAGATGGGACTCAGCCGGGAATAAGCCGAGGCAGTGTCAGCAGACAAGAGTACACTGGATATCTCATGTGGCCCAATAGGGAGCGTGACATTTCCAACCTTAAGTAGCACAAATATGTGTGCATAACAACATATGCAACCATACCCTGAATCTAATGCTAACCCTAACCCTAACCCTACTACTAAACAGCACACAATAGTGAACATTCAACTAAATATTGTCGCATGTCGTATGTATCCAGAGAAATTCATATGAGACATGTTGTTGCACCATCTGTACTACTTTAGGTTGTAATTGTCACACTGCCAGCCCCTTGGTTCCACAGGTTGAGTCAAGGACTAAGTGACACCATATGCAGCATCTCTTGCAATGTGTGGATGGTGATTGTAATTGTCCGCATGTTTTTCCACTTGCAGCAGAAGATGCGAACGAGCACGGCCGAAGCGTTGAGTCGACTTGACATGGTCGGCGCAGTGCGTGATCATCGACGATTCAACTACGTCTGCAAGGTGACCCCAGTCTTAGACAGAATTTTTGATTTTATTCCCAAAAGTTATTAATGGACCCTCTCTATGGAGACATCAAGTAAGTAAATAAGTAAATGATATATATAACATCAACTTCTTGTGAGAATCAGGGCTGTTAGGATCAGTTATGGATCGTCGGAGGTGTTCGTCATCTTAACACATAAAAACTGCACTGTTTTATCAGCTGTATGCTGACGTTTAGACATTGTTTTGTTAGTTTTATATTTGTTAATTTTCCTTTTTCTTGTGGTTTTTATTAATTTTAATTATTCTATTCATCTCCCAATTCTTTTTACATCATTTATTAAGTGCCTCCATCTAAGCCTCGTAGGAGGTGCTAAGGAAATCGATCGATCGATTGATAGGATGATTGTCTATATCTCCAAATATTCTTAAGTTGAGCGTGAAAAGATGCAGGCAAGTCACTTATGCCACATGTAACAAGGTACACATCTAGAGGTTAAAGGTCAAGGCCATTTGGGATACGGAGATGGAAATGGGCCATACACATAAGCTAAACGTGGTGATCATTCTCTTTTTAAACAGCCGTTTTCTTGGTCTACCCAGTTGTTGGTTAGTCTCCTTTATGCGTATGTGCTGTGGTTGAGAATACTGTCTGGACAGACCAATACTTTAAATAACACAGTTCAGCTTTCACTTTCTGTCATTTTGTTCCACATACCTCCATTATCAGGCATTCTTCGATCAGTTGAGCATCAGATTGGTTATCAAGAGGTTGCGGGTTCAATTCTCACCCACTGCATTGTCGAGTAGGTCCTGGTCAAACTGCTTACACACCTGCCTCTTGTCACCAAGCAGTATAATTTGGTACTAGCTGAAGGGCGGTGATAGTCTAAAGCTAGCAATGTAAACTTAGGTTTGTTGGCACACTGGCTATGTGTCACTCTTTGTCGTTGAAGCTGCATTTGAGCTTGAAGGGCAGTGAGAGGGAGATTATCGCCTGTGGTCGTATGGTAGGATCGTGGCATCTTTATATTGTCATGTTCATTGTGACTAATGGATTACTGTCTTCCCAGAATCTGGACTAAACTCCAAGAACACTTGTTTTCTTATGCCAGTCCTCTCGCATGGAATAATCTTCATCTGTCTTATATAGAGCTTTTTTAAAGCAGCTTTTGAAAACATGTTTATTAAGACAAGTGTTTCATATTGTCTGAGCGCATTTTTTAACTTAACAGTTTGCTGCGTTTCAGTGTAGAATTAGTGTTCTTTTGTAATAGTCGCTCTACTAATTTTTTCTGATGACGATGATGATGAATACGATGTAGTCATCACGCTCATCATCTTTAAGCTGTTTACTGTACGCAGCTGGTGCTCTATCTCACCGAGAACAAGATGTCGTCACTCAGTGGACTGCCACAGAAAATAGTCGTAAGCATTCTGGAGGAGATTGTTAACCAAGGTACTGATTGCTTTTTTGTCTGTCTGCGTGTTTGTGTGCACTTTTTGTCCGTATTTTGAGTACGTTCTTGTGATAATTTAAATAGATAAATTTTTAAAGTTAGAAATTATTGTAAATTTAATATTCTGTGTTTAATAAAATAAATATAAGTTTTGTTACGAATTGCCCCACGATAACTAATGATTATTAGATTGAATACCAGACAGTAGTTAAAAAAATTATTATTAACTGAACAGTATGACTTCAGACAACGTTCTGCCAATAGACTTCAATTCGCGCGACCAGCCAAATTGTCTTGGTCGTTTGGTTGTTCACGCCTTCCAACGCACGCGCAAACGCCAGCTGCGCTAGCATGCATGGGAAAATGGGACCAAGTTCGATATACAGGGTGGCTGTATAAAACGAACAAGAACAACAATAATTAATATTATGTATTACGAAACATACATACAACAAAACTAAGCACGGTCTCATAACAGTTTGTGATAAATGAACAAAATTGTCGCTTTTTTGTGATTCCCGTTGAATCAGTGGTTAGAGTTTTAGTTACAGAGTTTTAGTGTAATTTCAGTGACCAAAATGTCAACGTCAGTTGTGGACTTGTATCGTGCAATGTCATGAAGTATCTCTACTGTGGTGGGTGTGTTTAATAACCCGCAAATATATGTTCAAATGTCTTAATTTTGTAATGTGCATGTATGTGCCGTCAGCAATCAAAACTCAGTCAAACTTTCGACTGGTTCAGAAGTTGCTCGACTCAATGCAGATGGCATTGGAACGCGGCCATTACGAACATGTCGGCAGTCAACAGCTGTGGAGAGCTCATGGTGTCACCGTCGACAGGCTGCAGTCGAGACTTGAAGCACTTGACCTTGCTGAGGTCTGCTCTGTTTTCTCCATTCTATCATGTTATAACCAAGGATATGATGGGATTTATTAATATGCCAAGCCTTATGAGCCATCCCAGGTACACAACTGTAACCACGACATGTTAACTTTCTGTAATATCCAGGGCTACTGTGGGCATTGGATTACAGTCCCAATATCTATACCTATGGGAATTCCCATACCCATGGCAGCCCCGGTAACATCCCATATTAACCCGATATTTTATACCCTCCAAACCAATTTTCTCGCTGTGCCTCTGGTTGTAACCACTCCTCAAGCCAGCTGTGCAGTTCTGTTCGGTATTATTTGCAATCCAGAATTACTTTTGCCTTTCCTGATCAGTGAATGGCATCATTCAGAAGTTGACCCCAACCCCGAGAAAGTGGGAGGTCATGTGAGTCGACAAATTTTAATCTCAAAACATCAGTGATATGCAGTACACCCACATGCTATCGTGTCTGCTGAGTGGGATCAAAAATAAATGTCTTCCCACTTTGCCACTTGTTTAAGTAAGTAAGAACATTTGTATAGCACACTACGAACAAGAAGTCATTAGGTGCTGCAGTCTCAGTCAACCAAACAATTACGTCTTTAATGCCCGGCAGAACTGCTGAAGAGTAAGGTCAGACTGTCGTAGGTTTGATGGAAGGCTGTTCCACAGTTGTGGTCCAGCAAACGGGAATGCCCGATCGCCGAGATGAGTGTAGGTTGTCGAACAACGAACATAGAAATGTCCGACTATCGAAGCGACAACTTGTTAGCCTATTGTTTTCGTGGCAGGAGGATTTCAGGGTCGTGAAAAAAACAGGAGCAGATATGGATATTTATCGGCATTTGTACCTGATTACAGCTTTCCTGCACTGGCCTTGAATTCAACGCTGTCCTTGAAATGACCTTGAACTTTTAAGCACTAGAAAAGTCTGAGTTGTTTTTCTTCAAATCAGAAGACCTTGAAACGTTTTGAAATTTACCCAGAGCCAATCAAACGTCCCACGGAAGCAGATCAAAAGTTGACGACAACCGCTGAAATGTTTTCTGTTGGTAGCGAACTGACTGACTACTTTTATAGTATGATATATTGATAGATTTTGGATTAATAGCCTTGAATTCTTGAAGGTAAGGGCCTTGAACTGTGATGACAATAACTGCAGGCACCATGGTTGATTAGCGACTGAAATCGGTCGATATTGCCATCATTTCTGCTTGTTCAAAGTCCAAGATTATAATGTGTTAGTGTGTTTGTGATCTAGCATTTTTTATTGTAATCACAATGTCAGCGCCTCATCGTTGGACATCGATGTGTACGAGTCGTATTCTAATTAGTCACTACTAAGACGATTTCTAAGGCACGTGATAACACAATCCCACCGTGATCTATCTGGTGACATAAAAATGTTTTCAGCAGGCGTTTGAGAGGATGTGCTGGTACATCTGGTGGGAGACAGTTCCACAGACGTGCTCGAGCAGCAGCGAAACTTCTGTCGCCGAAAGAGTTGCGCGTTTTGTCGGTTGCAGAGACAGGAAGACGGCAGGACGATGATGTGCGACCTTCCGGACGAAGTTCTGCGCTGCATCTTTGTGCAGTTGGCTGACCACCAGGACCTGGTCAACGCCGGACTCGCCGGGTCTCGGACCTTCGCCCTTTCTGAGGAGAACAGCTTCTGGCGTCGACTGTGTGCGTTCCACTTCACGAATCGCCAGTGGAACTCGGTGCTGCGTTCTACGGAGGACCTCGACATTGTCGGCTGGAAGCAACTGTATGCTCGACTGCTCAGGTGCGTCCAGTGTCGCGTCCCTTTTCTTATGCGTAGGGCTGCCACTTTTTGCTGGAAAATCTGGATACGCGGAATAAGTCAGGAAACTAAGAAAACGGTCAGGGAGAAAGCAAACGTCATGATTTACTGTTGAACCTGTTCACCTTTCACACAAATTACATACTCTTTGAACTTATACGACATTCTTACTCGTTCGATGTTGACTCGATTAGACAGTCCTGGAAAGATGTGGAGAATGGGCATAAATGGTCTCCCGAAAGTCCTGGAAACCAGTGTGAGTGTGTGCACTGTAACCCAAGTGAAGACCTTTTTGTTCTGGCAATCTTTCTGCTATTAGCATTTTGGTGGACTTTAAAGTAGTTTTTATTTAAGTAACCCACTACAAAATTTCACTGATTGATTGATTGATTGATTGATTGATTGATTGATTGATTGGTGAGCAGTTTATGTGGCGTGGTGGTGTAAAGATGTGGCTGACTTGTAGGCGCTATGGTCTGCGAGACGTCTACGCTGAAATGTTACACTTGTGCCGACACTGCAATGCTCTGTTCTGGCAGGTTGAACTAGTCACGTTTCCATTACTTCGTTAACTTAGATGACTGACTTTCTTGACTTGTGGCATTAGTTGCTGCCACTGTAACATAGGCGACAGACCACTCTTCTCCGTCTTCATCTCTGTTCTCTGCTGCCGCCTCCATCGTTGTCCAGCTGTACTTGTTTCCTGTTGTCTCCACATCTCCTTCTCCAGGTCTCTTCTCCAGGTGTTCTTTGGTCTTCCTTTTCTTCTGTGGTCATGTGGCATCCACTGGAGTGCTTGCTTGGTAAGGCTGTCATCTCTTAGAGTGTGCCCAAGACCAGATGGCGGAAACAAAGTAATAGCGCTGTTTATCTGTTAGCGACAAATCATAGATGTTGCTTTTGTTCGTGTGTCTGTTTTTTGTACTGTTGTGTATGTTTATGTGCTGCTTTGGTGAAATAAAGAATAACGGTAATAAAAATTTTTAAAAATGACGACAGAATTACATGTTGTGCTGGACAGCTGCATGGTCATCCGTGTCCTGTGTCGAACGTTGAGCCTGCATCACAGCCTGTTTCGCCGAAGATGTTTGTTGACCTGATTTCTCGATGACGTCACCGATTACGTCACTCGTTACGTCATCGACGACGCAAGGACCGCCGCAGTCTGTCTGTCAGCTGTCGATTTCGGCCGTTTTTACTTATTTATTTTGTTTTTTTTATTTATTCGTTGTGCAGCGCACACTGTCGTTTTTAGACTGCACCGTTTTCGTGGTGCTACAGCTGCTTTAATGTAGGACAGAAGTAGAGATGGGCAAATTTCAAGTTTGATAGATTTGTGTATTGCGTGAAAATTTTCACGGCCTGATTTTTGAAGTTTCGTTGCATTATTGTGCACACTGCGACTCGCAAGTGATGAAAGTTGTGAATTATTCGAATGACCTTTGCTCGTAGTTTTTTAAGTACAGTGTAATTGAGTAACATTGAAACACCTCCGAAAACTGTCATGGTAGCATGAAGTTTCCGCTCTGAGACTTTTGTTGAAACTTTTCAATGAAATTTTTCGTGAAACAAGTTTTTTGCAAAATTTCCCGTCTATAGGCAGTTAGTGTCAAACTCCATTTGAACGGACAAACGGACACGTTTGTTTGCCCAATTGTCCTCGGACAATTGGACAATCAACACCTTCGTTGGTGCTAATTGCTTCTTGACCTTTTTTGATTTAATTTATCAATGTCGGAGTTAACATCAGTGGATGACAAAGAAACTGTTAATTTCGCCAGTGCAACTATAATTTCCAGTAGTTGTGCGCTTTTGTTCGGTCTTAAGAGAAAAGGCGTCATTCATTCTGTGTGGGTTCAAGGCTACCTGCAGTCTCGTAAATACGGGATTGACGCCCCTGGTGTTTGTCCTTTCAGAAGGAGTGTGACACTTATTAGAGGTTTGTGTCAACTGCTGTGACATAGGTCAACCCTGCCTACTGTGACTGTAAGGATTAACGTATTATCTGTTGCTGAGTATCTCAAAGCCTGTGGCCAGACTCCTTAGTCGTGCAGTCTGAGCTTGACGTTAATGCCGATATGCTTTCATCAATAACTGTTATAGGCCTACATGAGGTGCACCGTGCAGCGACAAAACCACACCGCCGTGTTGGAGGTATAACTACTGTGAGCAGAAGTGAGCCGAAATGCGGAAATTTGACGATTTTTCTGCCAAGATTATTTGCAGACCATGTATTTCGAGTCGTTAATTCCACGAGGAGCATTTTGCAAGCCGACGTATGTTTACAACGTTACACTGCCGTAACGTAGTACAGGGAAATTTTTTTACATATAAACTAGTGTGGCATTTTCCTCACAGGTTGCCCCGAGTTGACCCCCACCAGTTGCAAATGACACAGTGTCATTTCAGCAGTGGGTGTAACAGTTGTAAGTTGCAACTGCTGTATAGATACAAAGGTGCCAGAGGCTAATATTTAGCATCCCTTGAATCTAATTCAGCATGAAGTCTACGCGATTGATTTTTGCCACACCAGTAAAATTTCACCAAAAAACGTCTGACACGACGTACCTCCAACATGGCAGCGGTAACTAACGTCAATGTCACCCCATATATTGCTGTGCAGTGGCTGTTACAACTACAGCAGTTGGCAGTCTGTTGGTGTGTTGATTGTGCTGTTTGGCTGTCCCCGTTGTATTCTGATTTGTATTGTTAATTGTTTTCACCGATTGTTTGTATTTGTAACATATTTGTTGCAGTGAAATCTTGTTTTGCACGGACTGTTTGACAGTTTTCAATAATAAGTTTGTTTCTTTGCATTTTCAGTTTTCACACCGGTTTTTTGTTTTTACTAAGTTTCCGTTTTAAGCAAGAAGCTGTCTCTGTTTACAAGTTTCTGCTAACGTTCACTATGACGTCATTATTTGCGTGCAAACTGTTTCATGAATATATCTGCGTATTAGCTGAAAAAAATAACAAAAATTACACTGAGTTTCTGAGGAAGCGGGGTATGGGGGCTTCCTGGCAGTGAAGTTCTCGACAGACGTGTGGAAGGTACGCGTAAAAACCAGTGCGGGGGAAATTCTCAGCTTCTCCGCTTAAGATAACACCTGCGTGTTATCCGTACACATTTTACTTACTTCTGTATGACTTTGTTTCTGTGTGTATGTTTTAACAAGTATAGGCTGCGAATGAGGTGTACTTACATTTACATAAGTATATAGCCTCGGTTAAAGTACTGAATGTGTTTAAAAATAATAATTAACACTCTCGTCGTAAGAATTGATATGAAGCAGGCTATATCGTATGTATTCCTAAGACGTAACATTGTCAACTTTTTTCATAATTTCACTTTTTTAACTGCAGCGTACTTTCTAAAGGCGCGATATAACCTATTCGTGCTGAAAATGCCATTAAACCCCCATCAATCAATTTTGAAACAGGCTAGGCCTATGTACTGTCTTGCGTGTATCTTGAACTGAGAAAAGTAGTTTATGTACGACATTAAAAGGCGTATTTTTGTATTAAGGTTGTAATTTTTTTTATATATTTATAGGGCGTATTAGATGATGCGTGTTCTGGTTGTGATGAATGATGATACTGACAAAATCTTTATCCCGTCTTTCTGCCACCGCCTGGCTGTCAGTAGCGGATTTAGAGGGGGGAGCCGGCTCCGGCCCCCTTTTGGGCGACGGACTGACGCCGTCACTCACGGTATTCCTGATATGTGACAACGGTACTGTATTATGGCGAAACCATTACCAGTTTATCTCTGCAAACACAGTCATCATATTGTCATTTACACTTTGGTCATGTTAGCTAATGCTAAATTTTGATCGTTCTACCGTAAAACATATGGTGCTCAGAATATTCAAAATGATTGCCACCAGTGGCTTTCTGGCAGCTTTAGAGTGCACGAAATTCATTTTCGGCCGGGGCTGTGCTCCGGACTCCGCTGTGGGAGTTTACAGCGCTCCGTCCGCGCAGTTTGTAAAAAGCGTTTTGCATGTAATTTTATAATTTTGTATTTTTCGTTAAAATCTTTCACTTAACTCAAGTTGGTAAGCGTAGGCCACTCAGTGTGGCCACCCAAAAATACTTTCTGGTTACGCCAATGATTCAAACACAAGACATAGTAAAAAATGGTCGAGTATATTTTACATGATAATTTGAAACCCGCAGTTATTTACACAGTTATTTATACTGAACAGTATAATATCGGTCAGCAGAATAGTATTATTAAGCTGGCAACAAGTGTCGTATTAAATGCGGATGAAGAGTGGTAATGACTTGAAATTGACGTTACTATACGGAACGGTCGGTTTAGCGTTGGAAATAAAATCATTTCAGTTGAAGTTTTCGATTTGCGCAGTATTAATGCGTGGTATTTCGTTAGCCGCGGGTAGCGTGTTTACTAGATCTTGCGAAAGTCCGATCGAACCCCTAACTGAACAAACAGGTAACTAACGCAGCTAGATAGGATAGTGTCATACACGGCACTGCAGTGGCCTACTTATCAGGAGTTAGGGGAGCTTCGGGAAAGGGCTGACCTCATCCGCAAGACGTCCCAAAATGGTTTCTGGGTCAATAACCCCCGCCCCTATTAACTTACCCCCTTCGAATTCTTTCGCCATTTGCGTGTTTTTTTCTCAATTCCTTTTAAACGCTGGGACTGGCCTGTTATCTTAAAGGCGCTGACCTCATCCATACTAGCTGGCGATAGCCTAAATAATTTTCGTATATGTTTAGTTTTTTGATAACTACAGCCATGGTCCTACACGGTGAATTGGCTGGTAAATGCGGAAGAATATTGTCATGGATGTAAAACGTCATGAGTTAGATGACGGAGACAGTGCTTTAGTTGGAGCATACAGATGACGAAAAGGAGAGCAGAAGTCAAATGTGGAAAAGCTGTCGATGACGACGTTGCGCTGCTGCTGAGCGTGACGGTGGCGCGCAGAAGAAACGTCACTTGGACTGCCCATCAGCGTCGCCTCCGCACTTTCCGTCCGGTTTCAAGTGATGCGACTTAATGACGAAGTTTTCCTGCATCGAACGCGTAATCATTTTTATTTGCAGCACAGACGACGCCGAATGTCGTTATTTACAGCTATCCGGTTAACTCTGTTGCGTAGGCCTACACTGTTTTGCGTTTTCGTGTTTTCGTCCAAATATGTAGGCAGTGTATTATATGTGTTTATGTAATCTTTCGAAACGCGTAACAGACGTTCGTGTCGACGACGGATCACACGCGAGAACGAAGAAGCGATAACCAGTGAAACTTTTTAATACCGCAAAATAGCAATAAACTCAGTATAAGCAGGTGCAAATCACAAGTAGGCCCCGTTTAAGCAAACAACGTGTATAGAATTGTTCAGTTCGACGGTATACAGGGCCGAAGTTACTGTACGGTGAGGCATGAGCAGGCAATTGCCACCTGGTTTCAGAAAAGGTTGCCATTCTACAAATGTTCCTCACACCCCATCGATTTGGACTTGGGAGAATACGAGATGGGAGGGGAAAGAAAAGGTAACACGGGATGGGGAAGGAAAGGGGGAAAGAGAGGGTGGAATGGAGAGGAGAGGAGAATAGGGGAGAAGGGACGAGGGAGGGATTTGTTCAGTGGTATCCTCGTTCTACTGATATTGATTACGGACCTCTCGGACATTCGTTTTAACTCCTCCCCAATCCATTATGTGCACACATAATGGATTGGGGGAGGAGTTAAAACGAATGCGCCTTTTACTTAGGTCAATGAGTATACGGCTCGTTGTTGACATCTTGGAGAAGCTGGCGCCTGGCGGGTTCAGAGGTGTTCTTTAACAGTGCTACATGTACATATGTCTGAAAGCTGATAAACCTCGCACGGGCCATATCCTGCGCCAGCGGTGCATGGCGGCATCGCAAACATGGAGGTCTCGTAACGCGGGATCAAGAAACAGTCGGTCGGTGGCTCTTCCGGGGGGCAGATGTCAGGGTCCTTCTTTGTCACGCCTGCACACAGACACACACACACACACACACACACAAACGTTCAGTGACCACTTTGCAAGAGGTCACTAACCGACTGATAGGCCTAATAGCGTACGGTCGGATTTAACTGGTTGGAGGCGACTGGGACCCAGATGTAGGTCGTCACTTGGGGGAGACTGTAAGTGCATTATTGAATATTAACAGCTGTAGTGATCAGATAAGAATCATGTATGTATCTGCGAGAAAGAAAAAAATCAACGGTTTGGTGGGATGCCCATTGTTAGTGGGAAGCCTGGTGCCCTGGCTCCGCCTTCCCCTTAAATCTGGCCCTGCTAAAAGTCTGTTTTTATTCCATGGCTATTGTGCAAATGTTATGACTCAACGTGCAGCAGTAATATTTCATGTGTTAAAAGTTTTTTATAGACTGTATCTGCAATTGATGCTTAAATTAGAGCTGTGCGCCGACGAACCGGTGGTCGGCGGCGGCGTTGGGTTGTCTTATGTCCGGCGGCGTCGGCGGCGTCAGACCGGACGAGAGAGCACTGAAACAGCGCACTCGCTGGACAAGCGTTTTTTTCTGGTTTTACAGCGGTCAG
>Ga0056115_1001227_pt1 | contig 11965 bp, 7 predicted proteins | sample WorMetOlspDAHAB1_FD_77007 | JGI IMG/M metagenome (GOLD analysis project Ga0056115, IMG submission 77007) | Marine gutless worms symbiont microbial communities from Max Planck institute for Marine Microbiology, Germany - Olavius sp. DAHAB.1 ... | reverse complement strand
TAGTATAGTGTGTGTGTGTGTGTGTGTGTGTGTGTGTGTGGAATAAAAGAGACGTGCTATGTTAGTTGTCTGATGTAGGCCTACGTACGCCGCGTAATCATCACAGACTTTCTTTAAAACTGCTTAGTCTTTTTGCATTTATATTTGCTGATTACAATTTCCTAACTGTATTAATTTTGAGACTCGGTATATTTAACAGCGTTAATTTTACTTCTGGTTTAAATACTGCCGTCATCGTCGTTTTCACTTTTTCAGCTAACATAACTATAATTGCGTAGGCTGAGGCTGAAAAAATAGGCATAAAGGTTAATTACAACGAATTATTCTGAGATGTTGAAGAGTTTTGGATTTCATAATTGTTCCGCAAAAATTGTTTTATTCTTATGCTGTTGGTTCAGGTTGCCGTGTTGGTTGTAATAGTGTTTATTTAAGGATTTGTAGGCCTATCCTGTAACTGATAGGGCTCAACTGTATTTTTACAATTAATGTGGTGTTACTTTTTATATTTCTGTCCTCTATTTGTCTTTTATATTATTAATTCTATGTAGGCCTATGTGTCTAAACGAATAAACGTGTTCATAAAGAAGGCATGCTTGCACGTTATACTGGCCTTGGCAATTAACCTTTAGACCTTGAGAATTTAATAGCGGCTTTATTTTATGTGGTAAACATCAGGTACAAATCTGTAATTCCGTTATGGCGACCAGTCGTTTGAATATCAGCGTTAGTATAGTGTCACTTCAGTTCAAATGGAATAATTTTTCGTTGTTCGTTTTCTACATTTCGCGCCGTTCAAATTCTCGTTGTTGTGTACGGAAAAGGCGTACGAGTCATCTTTGTTCGAGTTTTCAATTCTCGTTCTCAAAATTCACACTGCACTGTTCGCACTCCAACGCGAGCCATTTGACAACAGAACAACATATTAAGCTAAAAATCTAACGAGTTGTTACTTAAGTCTACCGCACATAATCAAAACCGAATATTAACGAAATGATAAAAATTAGAACCGTTGATGGGCAATAGTTAAAAGCAAAGTTGTAAACTAATAGGCCTAATTGACATAAAATTATTAAGTCATCTGTAAGCCTATATACAGTTTAATCATACAGAAAATAGTTTAGTTTGGTTTGGTTTAGTTTGTTATATAATTGTTTGTTGTTGTCAACAATATAGGCCTAATTTAACAAAAGTTTTCTTTTCTCATATAGCACATATAAAACCATAAAAGTTGCTAAAATAATTTTGTAGGCTTAGGTGCAAAAATAGGCCGAAAGGTTCACGACAACGAATCGTTCTCGGAGATGTTGAGATGTTTTGGATTTTATATTCGTTCCGCAAACTGACACAAAAATTTGGAAAAAAATTGACGCAAAGTAGTTCAACTAATTTAAAATTCCAGGTAGTTACGACTGATTTTGAAATTTGGTTTATAGCGTTTCGTCTAAATTTTCGTGTTAGTTGAAAGTTCGTTGCAATTAAGCCACGGATACACAGTTGCCCTGCAGTGATCGAACGTTTAGCGTGTGAAATTTACGGCCAAACAACATTAACACTATTCAAGTTTCGCTAGCGAAAACGTATAAAAAACGAATGCCGATAAGTCTTACGCCGAAATCTGCTACAACGTTAACAAAAGTGTCTAAATAACATGCTACAATTACTTGGGCTGTTGAGCAAAACACAAACGGCGTAAAACTGCAACGAAACCGCAAGAGGACGGAATTTAGTCCACAGTCCAACTGATTAATGGCATTTACAACAACAATACATGGGGTGACAGTGGCGTCATTCTGTAACAACAGTTACTGCCACCATGTTGGAGGTATACTTGTTACAGCAGTGTAACATCGTAAACTTGCGTGTGGTTGCAAACTGTTGTGTGCGGAATCGTACAGTCGAAATACACGGTCGGCGAACAACTTTGAGAAAATCTATCTCGCTGGCATGCTTTAACGACTGAAAACGATTTATGTTTGCATACTTACCGTACGCCATGAGTAGCGTTGGTTAGGACTCCAATCACAGTACATTACCAATAATTTCGTACGTTTTTCCCTTAATATTCTTATCATTACTCCACTTTGACGATTAAGATAATTAACGATTCATAAGTGGTTTACTTTTCGAGGACCGCTCAGCATAGCTCAGTCTTATCTGTTACTTTCTTATATTTCTGACTCTTAGACTCTTTGGCTATTTAAGCCGACTACGCGGTTTCCGTACAATAGCGACGGAAAATACCACAAATACGCGATCCGGCACAATAATTTCCAGATTACCTCATTTCATTTCACAACGAGTATACCTCCAACATGGCAGTGCGGTTTTACGTTGAGCTTACAGACGTCATTGCACCTCATATACAGGGTGGCCAAATAAATATCAAGCCACTTCTGAATTATCATTAAATCGTATTGAAAATCCGCCAATAAGGCCAGATTTTAAAATCAAATTTCAGCGCAAAAGAAGAACCGGAATATTATCACTTGGTATTAATATTCTCTGCGTGACGCAATTCGTGACGTCATCAATATTGCTGCGTTTCATACTTTGCTATGGGAAAAATGGAGTGTATACGATCAAATCGTAATGAAAAACCTAAAAGAAGGAAAAGTTGTCACCCCCAATGACCCTAAACCCATTTAGCCGTTGGAAAAACCACTGACGTTTTCTCGACCAAAAACTGACTCCTGGTAGTTTCCCTTAACGCGGTTCACTTCTCGACTGTGGACTTACACGGAAAAAAACCCCGAAACGAAATTTCGCGAAAAAAATAACGCTAAATGCTGCAACAGCTGATCTGTAGCCCGATATGCTGCAGTCTAAGCAGTGATGTCGAAACGCTGAGTTGACAGACGCACGGCGTTGAGTCACATTCTGTCTCCGCATCCAATCGTCTCTGTCGTCAAACTTTATTGTTGAAATTCGCGCCGGCGGCCGCATGTTAGGCATCTGCAACACCGAAACGGCGATGAATTGTGCAGATAAACTTGATATAGGATGTCGCCGACTCCTCATGGTCTTTTACGGTATGAATAACGATGCCAAACCATAACCAACCACTGAGTCTATACTCTACCGACGTCCCAAGTGAGTAAGTGAACGAGTGTACTTTATACGATACAGTTTAGGCACTTCGAAGGCGGTCTCGACAGCCAATCGCTTGACTAATACTAACGAAACTAGTATAGGAACAAAAACACGTCACAATTCAGTACGTTAACTCGGCAAAGAAACAATAAACTAAGCAAACACAACACACAACAAAAACAACGCTGGTTTGTCGCCTCTTACGACACTCGGCCAGGAAAAAGTAGAGGTGGGAGTATACATGAGGTGTGGTTACGTCACTGATAACACGGCGCCACTTTACAGAAGTCTTCTTTTCAATTGTTGATTTTCAGACACTTGAGGTGTGGTGAGATCTTTAGTGACAGTGTTATTACAAATTTTCTCCTGATTCAGAGAGTGAAATAAGTTTGAAAATCGATCAATATTTGATGAAGTCGAGGCGTATTAAGTTAAGGCGTACAAAAATTGTGCTACTTTTTGGTCCTGTAGAGATGGTGCTGAAGTGACGTGTTTTAGTAGCATACTGTTCCAGGCGTGCCGTAGATCACACGTGCGGCTCCTAGGGTTCGGCGAATATCCATACAATCCCATCCTTTTTTTCTCTGATTTTCTCCAAACCATTGTTAAAACTATCAATGTTAAGTAAGTAAGCAAAAAGATCGACTATAGTGACGGAAATGACAAGGTAATTGTGCGGTCACTCCGGGTGATTTGGAGAAAGAGCGATAAATGAGATGCGTCTTCAAACGTTTCCTAAAACAATTAGCGATGTTATATGTTTTTACCCACCCGCTCATTCCATCCATCAATTAGGCTTACCTTCTGAAAAATTACTTCATTGCATCTCTATTACACTATTAGCATAGCTAATTTCCTAATGTACCCTCGCGTGCCTTTGCACCCATTATCCAACTATAAAAATCTCCAATCTAACAGATCATTTATCTTTTAATTATCATAAAGCTTCTATTAAGTGTGATGATTACGCTGTAGTGATAACGTCGTTTTTAACGTCGAATGTAAAAAAATATTTGCTAGATATCGAGTTTTTCACTTACGTCGTCTGAATCTGTAACGGTAGCGATATCTCGTCGTCTCTGCAACAACGATTGCCATTAATCGTCGTCAGTAGTTCAGTATAGGCCTAGACTGACAAATGAACGGTAAAAATCCACATCTGTGCAGGGGCGGACTGTGCCGCCTGGCTACTTGGCATTTGTTGCGCCGAGTCAGTAATGTAATGCGTGTTCATAAAGTCGGTTGTTGCGAGGTTTGTTAAGATTCATGCGATGATGTACATGAATGAGATGCTAATACACACATTACACATATAAAAGGAGTTATGTTACCTCTTGATTAGTCAAAGCTAAATACGAGTAGCATCTACTTAGAGGTTAGCTAGGTTGACTTTGGTTTAATAAATAATGTATAGAAATGAAGAACATTACCATTAAACAAAGAAAGAGTAATTCAATTCAACCCCCATATGAGGTTTGCCCATTTTTCCATTATCCCCCCTAAAACATATACAACCTTACGACTCTGTCGTACATCGGAAAAGGCAGGAATGGAAAAGCGGCACTGGAAAACGCGAAACGAAACGGGGAAAATTCGACCGACTGGAAAATGCGGGACAAAAAACGCACTACTGGAAAACGCGGGTTCAAAAACCCATGAGAGGACAGATGAACCCCAGAGTTGGACATGGGTCCATTTTTGCTGAACCAGTCCAATCTAATCCAATCCAATCCATGGATGGACCCAATCCATGTACAACTGTGCCCCAGAAACGTGGACGTATAAAGTATGGACACTCTTTACCTTCAACGTTTACTGCAACTCATGTTTTCCGGCTTCCTGGACGATAACGAACGACTACTTACTGACTTGGCAGTTGGCACTGTCAAAGCCAACCGGACAGCGGCATCTGTACGCGTCTCCGACAGGAACGCATCTTCCTCCATTCATACAAGGACGAGCGCTACACGGATGTTGTCGACAGTCGTCAACGTTGACCCCCGTCATGGCGTCAGTCACAAGGCTGACCACTCGTTCGTTAATCGTCAGCTGAAATCATTAATTAACATCATCATTATCATCATCATCATCATCATCGTCATCATCTTCATCATCATCATCATCATCATCGTCATCGTCATCGTCATTGTCGTCGTCGTCATCGTCATCAGTCAATTTATTAAAATCTTTGTTCCACATACGTGTAGAAAACAATATTATAAATAATAAAACGATCAGTTAATAACAAAGACGAGAAGCAGCAGTGATAAACAATGTAGATGAATGTGTCACCTATACTTGGTAAACTTTTGTAAAGGTAAAGCTGAGGTTCATTTATATATAGCGCCACAGTTGCCGCATATACCGCCTCAGCGGCGCTCTTCTTACAGACAGAGCCGGCGTACAGCCAAGGCTGCAGCCCATGCACGCGGTCACGGACTTTAATCTGTAGCCACACAGCCGTACGTAGCCGTAGTCTCCCGTTTTAATGGTATCCTCCTCCGTAATCCCTGTAAATACATGAATACTACTCATTAACCGAACCAAGAAGGATGGAAGGCTGAGTTGATTTAGTTAGCTGACCATTGTGGAAAGTTTACCCACATAGTGGTCACCTCTTAATTACAGATCGGGCACAGGACAGGGAAACACTGAGCTACCCCGTCAACTGTATCTACGTTATATACACAGACTTTACACACAGAAGTTCATGTATATATTTCGTCCGACGTGTCTTGATGACAATGCTGAGGAACTGGAACTGCAATTAAATACACCAAACCAATGATAATCTGCTGTGCTGGATGATGAGGTTCAAACGATGAATGAACAAAAATTCGAAGCCAGTAGACCTCGTGGTTACATAACCCGACAAAACGCCGACAAATCAACTCGCCATCAATTAATTTGCGGATTGGACAGTTCGCGGGCTTCAAATTTATTCACAGCGATTATTTAGTCTAAACTGTGGTCGTATGTTGAGCGAACATTTTTGCGAATTGGCTAGTCTGCGAATCGTCCAGTCCGCGATAGAGTTGGACATGGACTGGATCCGTCCATGAAATGGATTGAGTTGGATTCGGTCAGATGACTGTGACGCTGTTGTTTGTTGTATCACTTTGACTTTAACAGATTAAAATTCTCATTATCTTTAAGAAGTCATCAGTGCTGCACAGTGGATGCTGTTTCTCACAAATTGCGCTTTAAAAAACCTTTTAGCTATCGCAGTTTAACCATGATTAAAAGTCTGCATTACAATAGTTAGTTGCACATAGATTACGAGTTTGATTTGATATAAGATATCATTTAAATTTGATTGAATTGGATTGGATCCATACGGTAATGGATTGGATTGGATTGGGTCAGTGAAATGGAGCCATGTCCAACTCTGGCCCGCGAGTCTAGCAGTCGTCGACATTTTCGTCGGCGAATCGTCCGGTAAACCGCGCGAAGGGAAACACTGAACATCGAACCTTCTGAATACAGCCTCGAAACGATTTGCTGACGTCAGCGTTCCTGGCAACCTCGTCAAAGTTTCGGTGACCTCCGAGAAAGAGGTCAAGCGTCAATGTTAGCTGTGTGAAAGCGCCCTTGGACGTCCCGTTCACCGTCGGCTCTCCGTCGAGTTGAAGGATTCCTCGACGTCCGTGACGCCACAGGTGAGCAACTTCCAATCAAGGTAAGCTCAGGTAAGCGAGTTGCATCATGTCATATCACAAGTTAGAAATTGCCAATATTCCTCAGGTTAGGTTTCAGGTAAGCAAGTAACATCATGTGAGCAACTGCCAATCATTCTCAGGTAAGCTCAGGTAAGTAAATGACGCCACCACATGATGCCACAGGTGAGCAAGGTGCCACTCATTCAGTGTGATAGGTTTTGCCGTCCTGTAAGCACCCACGGCAGACAAGTACAACTTCGCTTGCAAACACAAAAAAACTATTTAAAAAGTTAACACAAAGCCTAATCGACTGGCTGCCTAGCAGGACCTGCCAAATTGGTCATGCCTAAACCCCGGTACGGCCCGATCTGCCCGGCCAAGCGTCGCCTTTGATCAGTCAGGAGAATTGTGGCCAAAAAATTTAACGGTTCATGCTGAGAAAAAACTTATGTTACGCAACCCGGGTTATGGTCACGGTTGGAGATAATTTTAGGATTTTAGGCATAAATTAGTCATTTAAAGCAGCAGTAGAATTTAGCGAAACACAATCGACCACATCTTAACCAATATTCGAAACTTTTCTGAACACTCATCGTATGTGCTAAGCACATTTTTTTACGCACGTTGTTGTAACTGCTTCTTTATGTTGGCGACCTGCATCGATGACCCGCCAGTCTTCCAGTAGCCCATCTTGCTGTTTCTACAGTTTGCCGAATCAACTTTTCTCTCTCTCTCTCTCTCTCTCTCTCTCTCTCTCACACACACACACACACACTCTGATCTATGCAACGTCTACCTGATGACGGCTGGGCCGGTTCCGAGGTCAAATCGATACTCGAGCGAGCCGTTTCTCAGCGCCAGAGAAATGAAATCTCCCGTGCCGTCGGTGGCGTAGCCGTTGTACAGAATCAGTCCGTCTGGATCGGTCGCTTTGAAAACGATCTCGATGTTTGCGAACGCCAGCAGGGCCCGACGAAGACCGATGTACTGCAGGTAGGACTGGCCGCTGAACGACGGGATGTTTATGTCCACCACTGCGAGCGACGACAAGTAAGTAAGCAAGTAAGTGAAAAGATAAAGGTAACGGCATAACACTTATACAGCGCCACAAGATGCAACTGCAGCTGCGACGACGATTTTGTGTCACAAACAGAGCAGGCGTACAGCCTATAAGCCGTAACCTGAGCCCGCGGCGAAGGGACTTTGAACCTGCGTCCAAACAGCCATATGCAGCCCTGGTCTGCTGTTTAATGGTCTCAACCTCCGTAATTACATGGATTACTACTCATTTACCGACCCATAAGAAATGGAAGGCTGAGTTGGCCTGGTTGGCTGACCCATAGCGGACACTTTGCCTACGAAGTTGTCACATGTCAGCCATAGATCAGACGAAGATCAGGGAAAGTTCGGCAGCCAAAGACCGACATCCTGACCACTGAGCCACGCCTGAAGTAAATAAATAAGTTAGTAAGTGAGAGCAGCTAGTTTTCAAAACACTTATTATGGCACACATTTTAGTATTGTCTTTAGACTGTACTTTTCAGTCCTCAGAGAAAAATGAGCTAACATGCGTTTTGTTGGTGAATTTGAACTTAAACATATCTTGAAACTAAACTGTTTAATCAAAACAATATCTTATGTGTTTGGTGTATTGCTTTAGTGTTTTGCTGATTATTATTATCATTTTTTATTAATTTGTTCGTTTATTAGCTTGAGATTTGGTTCTTGGTTTCCTCCTATTTTGTATTTTCTGTGTATTAGGACATGATAATGAAATAAGTTTTTCATTTTTAATGTGCGCTGATCCTGCAGTGACTTAAGTTTGAAGCTTACTCGATTATTTTAGAGTTAATGTTTGTGTAGCTCCTGATTCGTTCGGGCATCAACTGAAAACTTTACGGTTGCGGCGATCTTTCTATTTTATCTTCTATTTTACTTATTTTTACTTTCGATTTATCGGATGCCGAGCGAATCAGAAAGAGAGTTTACTTACTAGATTCGCAGTGTGTTCCGATTGAGTGCAGGGGGCACCGGCAAACACCTGCGTCGGCGCCATAACCGACACAAGTTCCTCCATTAAAGCAAGTGATGTTGTCACATGACTCAGCGCTGCACTCGTCTGTAAAAAAATAAGTAAAAAAGCTGAAGTCCTTTCCCGGCCACACTATCCATAGGGCGACGCTGATCGCCGACACTACGAAACTATAGGCCCGACAATAGCCGAAGCTGCACGAGCAAATACCGACATTATCGGTATCGTCTCCTGTAGTGTATGTGCAGTGACTGTCATTTCAGACTCTGAAATCGATCTTTTTACTTACGTACTAGAGTAAGTAAGTAAATAAAATGAGTTTCCGTAACTGCTTAATAAACCGACAAAGTTTCTGAGACAAAGCCGTCAAAGAAATTCTAATCATAATCTGCCTGCATTTCTTTCAGAGAAAAAAATGCAGGCAGCTAATTTTACAATTTTTTAAGAAACCGTTCTCACGACACGACCCTGGTTATCAAAAACACGCAGCTTTCAGAACAGGAACTTGTGATAAAGATGCTGTATAAACACTGCCGCTAGTCACACGCTGCACACCTGCGCACAACGAAATGAAACTGAAAAAAAACGGTTTCAAAACTGTTTCAGAACCGTTTTGAAACTGTTTTGTTTCAGTATCATTTCGTTGTGCGGACAGTTGTGCACAGGTCTGCAGCGTGACTTGCGGCAGCGTTTATACAGTTTATAAGTTTTGTACGTATGTATGTACGTATATTTGTTCCATTGTACGCCCATATAACAAACAAACACGGTACAAACAAGAGGACAGTGTTACTTGCCTGTATTTTGTGTACAGATTTAATCGTTAGTTTTACGTTAATTTTGATTCATTTCCGTTAATTTATTTCCGTTTATTTTCCAGGACAACGACTATACGATGTCGCGCATCACAGCCGGACTCGAAACACTGGAGTCACGTCGAGACCAGCTGACCGAACGATTTTTCCAGCGCAGTGTCCTGCCGGAGTCGTCATGTCTTCACTATCTGCTCCCGGACAAGCGCGTTACCTCTGTCACAGACAGACTGCGACATCCAAGAAACTTTGAAACTTTAAAATCTAGAACTGCTAAATTTTAAAATTCCCTCATTCCATATTCTTTAACTCATTTTCTCTAGGTTTAGAATTTGTTTCTAGTTGTTTTTGTTTTTTTTTGTACAGCATCGATTTTATGTGGAACTGACATTGTATGTTAATCCAGCCGCTGGCTGACATATGAAATAAACCAGTCTACAATATGCTGGACAATAATTGTAAGTGCTTTTATGAGCCGGAAGACGACATTGTACGTCCTTCCCGCAGACCATCTTTGGGACACGGCACGTATTACAAAGTGGACAGCTCTACGACACACACAGGGCTATTTCCAGAGAAAGATGACGACGACGATGATGATGATGATGAATGAGTGTGTGTTAGATATTTTAAAGCCACTGTCAGTTTTTACTAATGCTGTATATAAGAGCTTTTATGATTAAGTCTAGGCCCATGGATTTTAGTGTGTACTGTGTATTTTATTAATCTACAGTGCATTATTGTTGTAGTTATTATTATTGCATTGCATTGCAATCATTTTCATTTTTATCATTTCTGCCTTCGGAGCTAAAGAACGTGTTCATTACTAATATTTATTTATTTATTTATTTATATATTTAAAAAGTAAACTAAGTCCTTTCCCGAGCCACTTAGCACGTGGGGCGGCGCTGATCTCCGATTCATTGGCCCTCAGCCAGACACTAGCCTGAGCTGCAAGACCATAAACACGGAGCCAGTGTGTCGCACGGTGTGCCTGTTTACTCCCCAGCTTACGCTGGTACCAAATTATACTGCTTGGTGACAGAGGCACGTGTGTGCGAACAACTTGCCCAAGGTCGCGCTCGACAGCGCAGCGGCTGGGATCGAACCCGCGATCTCCAGTCGCAAGTCCAACGCTCTAACCACTACGCCACGGAGCCACGCATTTATGTACTTATTTATTTATTATTATTATTCAATTAATTAACCGACCGACGTTGATTCCATAGAGCGTGTCACCGATGAACGATCCTTTTCGCATGTCGTAATCCCTGTTGTTGATCTTAAGACTTTGCACGCAACCAACGAAGCCTGCGTTTGCTCCTGTCTTCGAAGCGGGTCTGCTGATGTTCTTGAAACCACCGAGGAACAGTTCTCGACGAAAGGTCATCCGGCTGAACATGCCCTGCAGGAGAAGACATTATTTGATTGAGATCAACTATTACAGTAATGTCAATGGCAAAGTCAAAGTGTAGATTTGTATGGCGCATCGCCGGAAAACTCCTAATTCGCACCGTGCGCCAGTGGCGTAGCGAGGCGATTGCGGGGGTGCGGGCCGCACCGGGCGGCAATTGCTAGGAGCGCCAAACGGGAGACAATTGTATTTAAAAAATTCACCTTTGTAAGTTTCATGTGTTTTTCCGTGCAATAAAAACGCACATTACAGCCAGCGCGAACCTATCGTCGGCTATAACATTGGGTCTTATTGAGACTTATGATGTAAACGGCTCTCCAGTTTCCAAAACCTAAGACGAAAGGGCCTCAAATGGGCGCCAAATGTCCTGCTACGCCGTTGCGGTGCGCTAGTAACAATGGAACAGAAATGTGTTTAGCAGGCGCCTGAAAGCAGCTTCGGTTGAGTTCGGATAGCGGTGAGGGTCCGGAAGACTGTTCCAAGTGGACGGATCAGCAATGGCAAAAGCCCGGCTGCGGCCACACGTGTTCAGTCGGTGACGCGGTACGTTCAGCAGTAGGCTAGATTTCGCTCGGGGATCATTGCAGAACTCTGAGAACTCTGTGCTGACAACTCTAGCGTATTTGAATCAAAATCAGTTCATTGCTGTTGCTTCAAAATATGATATTGTCAATCACTCGGTAGACGTGAAAGCTGCCATCTGGCGCTCATTTAGTGATTTTGTGTTTTAATTTTATTACTGTCATGTCTCGTTTTTTTGCATTTCTCGTTTTTATAGTGTATATTGCGTTCATTGTGTGTACAGTATGTGTTTTTGTACTGCCTATATCGTGTAACAAACGATTATGATAACGGATATAGATGCGGCAGAGAACGGCAAGGTGTGCGTGAGAACAATGTCGACGTTTTGAATTATCTCCGGAGAAAATTCATTTCGATTGGCGTGAAAGTTCTTAAC
>Ga0056115_1001226_pt1 | contig 11966 bp, 7 predicted proteins | sample WorMetOlspDAHAB1_FD_77007 | JGI IMG/M metagenome (GOLD analysis project Ga0056115, IMG submission 77007) | Marine gutless worms symbiont microbial communities from Max Planck institute for Marine Microbiology, Germany - Olavius sp. DAHAB.1 ... | reverse complement strand
GAATGGCGGGGTCAGATTTTTGACCGGAAGTTCGTAAATAGCCGTTTCTGTGAGTGAGTGAGTGAGTGAGTGAGTGAGTGAGTGAGTGAGTGAGTGAGTAGAGTTTAACGCCCCACCCGACACAATATAGGTCATTTCAGAGGCGGAGTTGAACCGAAACTTAATAACTGAAATAAAACGTGCGACGTAAATGAGCCAGGACACACCGTTTTACATGCACCAGTTTATATGTCGAATAAATTAACAGCGTGCTTGCCATCTTAGCTGGAGATGCGCGATGAGGCATAGCCGCCAATGACGACGATCGCACTGGTGCCGATTGTGCGATATATTGATCTGCATACTATATATACCCGTAAATAGACGCAGCGGCCGCCTACATATTTTCACGCACCTGCAGGCTCTCTTATTAGCGCGCGCCCTCACCGAATATTATTGTCACTCAGCGATGCGTTCTGAAGTGCGCCGTGTCAGTTCTGACACCGGGTCATTGTTATTTGCTCGTTATTAATTCCTGCAACGCTGTAGCGCTATAGGGACTCTTGTGACTGCTGCGCTCCAAGAGTTACCGGTATTATTATTATTTTTTCAGGGGTAAACCCCCTGGCGGCTCAAAAATTACAACAGTTTACAAAGATTTGTTTGGTAATGCACCCTACTCTGGCCGGTCATCGTCAATAAAACCATCGTGCAGCAAAACAGAATTAAATCGTTGCACCACAACGGAAATCCGTTGAAACAAAAACGAAGATGCTCGAACATCCTTAGTCGTCTCCACCAATCATATGCCCAACTCGCTCAAGAACTGAAGATCATCCCTGTTGATGGGCCCGTGGGACTCCACCGCAATCGGGACGAATTCACCCTGTGATGACAGTCCAGCATACTTGACCACCTTGTTAGACGCTGCCAACTGGGCTGCAGCGCCTGCCTCGCGAGAAGAAGCTTCCAAATAAGAATCTGCAGTTGTGCAAGACACCGTCACATGCCATATGAGAGACCTGCCCGCGCGCCACGGAATCAATGTCAACCCATCTGGGCGTTTTCCGTCTGAACGACTAAGGCCCGATGGACACCGGGACACCGGCTGAGGCAAGGGATCTTGCTGTTATTATTATTAATATTATTATTTCCGTGGTGCTCTTCAGTTGGTATATCGTATGTTAGCCTATGCCTGATCTGAGCAGCACATTTTCAAAGCGTAGATAGCAAAACGACAAAACTGCAGTGATCTGAACCGCACAGTGAGCAAATTTTATTAACAACTTTTATTCACCGCAGAACGGTAGAAATATATAACAATACAATACAGTAGCAATACAAGAAAAACATGACATTATATACAACTTAACTAACTAACGAACTATAAACGATATGCACTATAATTTGCTGTAATATTAACTTGGGCACTATGTCTGCCACTGCCACAATAGCCATACGTTATGTTCCATATAGATAAACGTCCGGAAAGGACCAGTGTGGACCGGTTTCGGATTTTTCCTACACATTCGGATTCTTTTTGGGAAAAACTGCCTCGAGGTGTCATCAGCATCTCGATTAGACAACTGCAGGTCATGGTCGTGCTGGTCACTCACTAGTCAGTTGACTGATGGGTCATCTGGGTTATGGGTCGCAAAATGTGACCCACTGTCAGCATGCAGTAATGCGGCTCATCTTTGGGGATTGTGGCTGGAATCTGCGACGATCGCGAGCCATGCACTCTGTGGTTAAGCCAAGACGTAAATCGGTCCGGCGACAAAAAAAGACCGCCAAAGATACTGTGTGCGTGAAAGTTTCCGAACGCTGCGGGATTAATTCGATTATCGAGATTTGAGGCGCGAAGCCAATGGGAGAATGTTCGATGATGAAGCGTCTGTCCTGATAATTCGCCGCGAACCTGTTCTGTGTTGCGTCGTCGGCTCGTTCGGTACCTCGTTCCAGACGTCATTAGCCTCTGGGCGACGTCCACCGGTGGCTAAATCTGTACACAGAGGTCGCAGGTCGTTTCCCGTAGACCCGTCTTGCGCTCGTGGATTTTCGTGTCGCCGGCCACTGTTGTGAATTATGGTGTATTTTAGCTGGTGTCATACTTACTTAATGAATAATATGTCATTTTCACAGCGACAACACTGGCCGGTGCGCAACTCTCGAGGTATATGGTAAACAGCGATTACTCTCCTCAACGTTACAGCCCTGAACATGTAGTACAGGGTGGCCCCAAAAAATAGCCACTATCAAATGATAAAATATCGTTATAAATCACATTAAAGCCTGTCAATAAATTACATTTATTCGTCAATAGTCAAGCACTGTGGTATTATTCGTTGGTGTTAGATATTCTATGCGTGACCTACTTTCTGACCTCAATAACTATGCCTGACCTGCAAACTAGCTACATGCGTCAGATACGGTAAATGATGTCAGCGCTTCCTCTGGCATCAGCTCGCTTTAGCAAGCTGTGAGTTCTATGTCTAAACGATCTCCTAGATGGAGATTTATGTGAAAATTTCTTTAATTTTAATTTATTTTTTAGTATTCAAACATGATTTTATTAGATGCGTTGATTTACCCATATCTCAGCTTCAAACACAGTAAATGATGACGTCACAAATCAAGTCACAAATAAGATATTTAATACATACTTATTATATTGTTATGCTAATTGTGTAGTCAAATTGATAAAAATTTTTGACTTATGACCGTTTTAATACGATTTAATGATGATACTTGATAGCGGCTTACTTTTTTTTGGCCACCCTGTATAACTTGAATAAGTAACATCACTAAAATGGTGTAGACACCAGTGTTTTGCAACAAACGAAACATATTCGTTTAATAGATGACTCGTCAGCAGCAAGCCGTTGACATGAAACAAGACAATAATGATTACAAGGAAACGAATGGCGTAATCAGTGACTGCATGTCTTTGTATAATAACCTGATCAAAGATGTATGTTATTTTATTAAGATCTGCAGCCTGTTGGTATGAGTGTTGTTCCGTTTTTTGGCCGCAGTGATTAAACAAAGACAACTCGGTCTTCTAAAAATGCACCCAAGAAATACGTTTTAGCGATGCTGTTACCGTTGTTATCGCCATCTCGGGAATCGTTTGCCAGCGCCGTGCACTGCGCAGAAACGCAGTCGCATAGGCCGTCCGTCACACCGGTGTACTGTGTGAAAAAAGGTTGCGCGAATTGTCGAATACTTTCACCGCCCACTGTTATCTATTTGGTTTATTATAGTTATATTTAGTTATAATCGTCGGTGCACATGGTACACAGGAGCGTAAAACTTTATGATATTAACATGATAAAATGACTCTAGAAAAAAAGCTTGCAAGAGGGAACAGTACAAACACTAAACATGAAAACACTAGGCCTACGTGCTAGCATCTTCGTGCTGTTTCCTCATCGATTATCGGCGAAATTACAAGGACCCATCCCTAAATAAGGGGGACATATGTGCGGGGTATTGAAACGCGCGAATTTACTTGATCACTATCTCCGAAACAGTAGCAAAATGAGAGATAATCACAAACTGTAAGAGGAAGTCGTATATGATTATTCCAATCACATCTAATTGTTTGATGTCTATGGGTGACCTTTGAAGGTCGTTTGAGCTGTTAAAAAGCTTATCAAATGTAAAGTTAGTTAGTTAGTTAACAAATAATACGTTAAGCCCGAGCGCTTCTATACCGAGAACAGACGACAGACATCGAAGGCGGAGAGCACTTTGTGTTGAGGCTCTGCAATTGTGCCTGCCTCAGCATTAATATGTTGTTGAGAAAGAAGACGAATGCGTACGGTCATATATTCAAATTGCCATTTAAACATCACTATTGAAAAGCGGCCTGTTGTACAGGGTGGCCCAAAAATAAGCCACTATCACGAAGCATCGTTAAATCGTATTAAAACCCGCCGTTAAGGCTAGATTTCTCATCAATTTTGACCACAAAATGAGCACAAGAATGTGACAACTAATTGACAGGCTTTAATACCAGATAATACGCTCTTTTGATCATTAATTTTGGTAGTGGCTTACTTTTTTGGGCCACTCTGTAATAGGACATAGCGGGCCAGAACGTCGAGGGCCAACGTGGGACCTTCCTCCCTGCCTCACGGTCGTCGTGGCTCATCGACGAGAGACTCATTCACCATAAAGCTTCCTGGTGTGACGTTGACTTGCGCGTAACGGTTTTTTTTGCTAATTTTTGGCTGCCAGCGCTTTTAGTTTCGATTTATGCGACAGGACAGGCGATCCATAATGGGTCCCTATAGGGGTGCCGTAAGGAGAGCCCCCCCCCCCGCTATTATGTGTCTGTTAAAGGCGTGGCGACAGAGGATTCGTTTGTTCAGTGTGCGTGTGTGTGTGCGCCGCTCGTGGATAATTGTGCAGGGACGACGCACTTTCCGGGCGCCGCGAATGATAGATATAGCGTCCGGCGCGTGCACCGCACTCGTCTTTTCTCGCCCACGCACGCGCGCCGTTGCTGCGGTGTGACAGTATTTAGTCGCGCGATGATTCGGTGCGTAATTCACCGCAAATGCGCCTCGGTAATATAGCGGATCGTTGTCGGAGTGCGACGCACACGTCGTCACTCCAACATGGACGGTCCGTCATTCTTGTCGGCGGCAGAACTGGGCCATATAATCGACTACGGTAATTTTTTTTCGGCGCGCGGCGATACAAAAGTTACGACTTGACATTCGCTGACGACTCTCATTAAACTAACATGAGCGAGACCCGTTTGCACAGCTGAAAACCGAGGAACGTGGACATAAGGCAACGTGTTTGCTGTATAGCTTAAAGATGCAATTTTCGTAACTGTTTTCGTAACCTGATATGCACCTGCACTTTTATACGTTGCTTCACTTGTTCAATTAATTGACTTAATTCCTTATTTTAATGAATTCTCGATATATCTGATTTCTAAACTTGGAATGTTGACGTAGGCTTGCGAATAAATATCACACGGTCGACCACGCATACAAAAATCTATTTCCATTTTAAACAAATTAAAATCGTTATATTACTTTTCACTATAGCGTCCACAGTGGACCGAATTTCACCGAATATGAAACAGTTTCAAAACAAAGTTAATTTGTGAAAAATCGACGGTCTAATTTTTGTTTCTGTCGTCTAAAACCGCTAAGTTCCGGTTATGTTGCAAGTTAACAAAAATCAGATATACAGGATGAATTCCATTTGCATTTTTTATTGCATGATCGTCTTATGGTGTTATTGAGATTCAGTAAAGATCAGAGTTCGCTCAGTCATAGCGCTAAATTGGTGAGGAAGAAAATTGGACCCAGTAGCAGTCATCACCAGACAAGAGCTCGACAACAATCTTTGTAATTACTTGCTTGTTTCACGAACAGCCGGTGTGAAAACAATAGCAGCATGATGCCAGTGGTCGAAGTCAGCTGCCAAACATACTCTTATGTAAAAAAAGCATTAAGGTCAGATTGGCAAATTTAATCTTGACTATTGCAGCAGATATACAAGACAGATTCTCAGACTGCGCTAAAACTACGGAAACCAAAAATAATTTGATAAAAATGATAACTAAAATAAGCGATAAAAACATTTCCGTGTGATGTCAGAGTTATAAGATGCGCAGCTTCTAAAGCTGTATATTGCAGGACTAGAAAGTCGCTGACAACCGGAAAAGAAGTTTACAGGAAGGCTTTTGTAGACAAAGAAAACTTTCTCACATAACCAAAGCGAGAGGATGCACCGATGCAGTCATCCTGATGTCGTCGACTTCCTCGGAAGAAGCTGAATTATAAGTACTTTGATGACCAGCTGACTCAGATTGGCTTGTTATATAGAAGTCTAGGCACAATACTTTTAACAGTGTCAATAAGAACTAATTTTTAAATATATAACAATTAACAATGTGCTTTTGGCTTTTTCCTGTCATTGTGTCATGACTATTTGCATTGATCAGGCGACCGGCATTGGTGGGGCATGCATATGGTAGCGTCCCACGGTCTACAAATAGTATTGTGTTTATTTTGCTGTGTGTTCTTGGGAAATAAGTCGCTCTCTCACACTTCTTGTTCGTTACTTTTTCGTCGGTGAAGCACTTGCACTCCGTTCATTGTCAGTGAATTCAATTGTGTGATACTGGCGCACCGCTCTTTCCACAGTCAATTTGCCGGTTAATTTGGTTTCCAGGGTTTCAATGACGAAACAACTAGAGAAATTCCCTCTGTCCCCTCGACACTGTTAACAGCTCGCGATTCACTAAATGGTCCTTGCAAATCATGTAGTGCTGGTTTATGTATATATGGGTTAATCCGATTCAGAACATTTTGCATACTGGACAGATGGAGTTCTGTCGCGAGTCAGTGATCCCACACGTCGGTTACTTGTCTGTGACGCGTAACAAGCGCAACAACAGACCCGCCTCCTGAGCTCTGCCAATGGAACCATATAAATAGGATTGTTATTATTATTACTGTTATTATCATTGCTTTTCCAACCGCGGGATCATCACCGATGTCAATTATACTGCTTTGTATATGGGCCATGGTGTCTCCAAAATGTAAGTTACTACCGAATTAATAGTAAGTTGTATAAAATGGTATTAAAACCTGCCAACCAGATTCGTTTTTTTCTCTCTCGTGAAATTAGATTGTCAGAGAAACACTATACTATTACTTATTTTACACGTGACCAAATATGTGACGCAATTTCTTGCGTGAGCCACAAAGTTGCGATATAGGTAAAATACCGTAAGTGTTACTGATCTCAGCGCTGCTTCTTGCACCAGTTCGCCTTAGCAAGCTGTAAAATCCACCCTAGACCTTTGCTTAGATGGAAATTCAAGTACAATGTGTTCGATCACATGTCTTTGATATGTTCTTGCGTTTTCAATTATTATTACATCATGTAACACCTGTTCACCCATATCCCATCCTCCAACTAAGCAATTGATGACGTTGCAAATCATGGCATGCATAGAATATTTAATACAAACTTAGAATATTCCAGTTCTTCTCTTGTAGTGACTAGCCGTGTTACTGTGCCTCATAAATTGTCGTTTTATTATTATTTCATTATTAGCACTCAAATTTGATGAAAAAGTGTATTTTGCTGACAGATTTTAATACGATTTATTGATTACGCGGTAGTGGATTAGTTTTATTTGGGCCACCGTGTATGCGGACTACTTTCCGAGAGACAGTCGGTGAAATGGAGTGTCCTCTAATAGCATCACACTGTCGTGTATACAGGTGGCCCAAAAAGTAAACCACTACCTAATGATCAGAAAATCGTATTAAATCGTATTAAGATGTTAGTGACGTCAATGAGATTAGATTTATTCGTCAAATTAAAGTATAAATCAAGCAGTATTGGTATTAGATATTCTATGTGTGACATACTTTCTGACCACAGTAACTATGTTTGACCCGCAAACTAGTGATATGCGTCAGATACGGTAAATGATGTCAGCGCTTCCTCTGGCACCAGCTCGCTTTAGCAAGCTGTGAATTCTATGTCTAAACGATCGTTTAGATCGAGATTTATGTAAAAATGTCTTTTATTTTTATATTTTCTCTTTTTTTCTGGTTTTCAAAATGATTTTATCAGATGCTTTGATTTTACCCGCATCGCAGCTTCAAACACAGCAAGTGATGACGTCATAAAGTAGGTCGCACATAGAATATTTAATACAGACTTATTATATTTTGTTCTTATTTTGTAGTCGAAATTGATGAGAAATCTGGCCACAATGGTGGGTTTTAATATTGATTTAATGATGACTAGTGATAGTGGCTGACTTTTTTGGGTCACCCTGTATATGCGTCGCCGATGTGACCGATGGTCGGCAATGATACAGGGCCAGTCAGCTGGTCGTTTCGGTGGCTCCGGCTGACTGTTTGCGTGGATGTCAGCAAATATTTGTCGTCGTCACGCGGCAGTCACGGCAGTTAACGTGAGGGAGGGACAGAGGGAAGGGAATGGCGCCGCTGTAGTGTCCTTCTGACTCGTCCGTTGACAGTGGAACAATCGAATGAACGTCGTAAAATACTGGACACGAACTGCCGCCGACCTTCTCGATTTGTCGCCGACGACGGCTTCCTACTGTAGTCGATAGGAACTGTCGAGTTTATCTGCCCGTCGCACGTGAAACGCAAGACGAACCTGTAGAACCTTCCTTTTTAATATCTGCTTTTGTCTCGCCTATAACCGACACCCGCCTCGCACGCTCGTCTGAAGCTCTACAAATGGCGTCGTATAAATCGGATTATTAATATAATTATTAACAGGCGACACCACTGCAGTTTATCGGCACAACTCTAGCTTCGAGTATTGTGAAGGGTGCTAAACGGATGAGCTCCTACGCAACGGACGAAATCTTTAAACTTCTTCTGCTTCGGTTTCTTACAGTTCGATTGCTCGATCGTTTTTCTGTTCGACGTGCGTGGGGATATTTACCGATCTCCAGTGATGGGCACTAGTTGAAAAAGTAGTTAAACTAAACTATTTCTCAACTCATTTTTAGTTAAACTTTTAGTTAAACTATTTTATAAGATTAGCTCAGCTAAACTGAATTAAAGTAGTTAAGCTAAACTCAACTTATTTCAAACTTTTTTCACACGCGCAAGTTCTGCAATGCAAACAACAGCAATACAGCCTCACAGGCAGTCTTTATAACGTCTGTTGTCTACTGCAAGTCTGCCACCAACGGCTGGACAAACTCCTAAGTTATCAGAAAAGTTTTTAGTGCTTTAGAATCGATCCCAAGAATATGTGCATGTCAAGTGGTTTGTCCTGCATACAGCATCTTCTAGCAGTCAAGACTTGTGCAGATGCATCGAAAAATAAAAAAATATAGTTGTTTAAAAGTAGTTAAACTTTTAGTTACAACTGTTTTAGTTAACTAGTGTCCATCACTGCCGGTCACGACGTGTAAAGAAGACTGATGTCACCAATATTGCGATCAAACGACGTCCGAACTTGAGCGAGTATCTTATTTCGACGGGATGTTGACCGCTGCGTGTGAATGCTTTGCACAATCGTATGCAAAGCCTTTGCGTCTAGGCCTATCGAATTTAATATTATGTAGTTTTATATTGTATTAAGCACACGTTACTGACAATACACATGCTTACAGTAAAAATAAAAGCGAATAATCAATTCCAATGACAGTCGCAGCAAGAACAGAAAGAGAAAAAATAGCAATAACTGAGCTATTGCACTGAAATAAATAAGTAAATAAGTAACTAAATGAAATTTTTCTGTAGTTCAAATAACTTTGTGTAAATTAATGCGAGGTCCATTTTTGTGGTGTTTCACTTCAGAATTTGTACATGGTGTTTACCGTACAGAGTGTGAACGAAACCAAATTCACGATTACCGTCATATGCCAGGAGGTTATACACCGTGTTTCAAGAAAAAAAACGCGTCACTAAAGTTATCTTTGGGAGCAAAAAGTCATAAAGAGTTGCGTTGTCATTATGCGTCACTCACTGTTGTTTCACGCATGATGAAGCAGTCGTTTTGTTTGACAGATACGATTCCGCTGCAAGCCGACGTTTCGAGAAGCCAGTCATCGAACCTATCGAGAGGTAATTTCATTGACAGCTATATTTGTATATTCCCGACGGTCGTCGCTAATATTCCATCTGATTCCAGAGATGTGTACGAAAAGGTATTGACTATATGAACTCATGGTTTGGCAGAGATTTATTGCTCGTGATACGCGTGTTAAGAAAGTTTCGGTTAAGCCATTTTAATGTACGAGGCCTATAATTACGATGAAAATACGTGTAGAAATTGTCAGTTACTGCTGACATTACCAAGCGTGCATCTGAAAAACACGCGACAAATAAATTTTCGCCTATTTGGCTATTACGTATGCACTATTTCATATTCATTATGTATCGTAGGCCCCTATCTGTTAAAATAGTTCGCGTTGTTCTCACATTTTTTTCGGTATTTCTACCACTTGGGGTGAATGAAAAAATTGAGTAATACAGATAGAAGGAATCATTTGGTACAGAGCGCAGTCAACATCAAAGGCGTCGAAGCGATGAACTTCGATGCTGCTGATGCTGAGTGAAAATGATGATGAATATTATAGCCCATCAATATGACGAAAGTGCGCCGATTAGACACGTTTTGTACGGCATGCGCTTGCCGTGTGTGTGTGTGTGTGTGTGTGTGGTCTGTCGATCGGCAATTAGTCCACGCAGTCGTAGGTGAGAAAGATTGTTCCTGCCCTGAAGTGATCCGCCCGTATAATGACTTGTCACAAACACGAGCCGGCCATACATCAAAGTTACCGGATTAACAACGGCCTTGAGTGTGTGTGGCAGCGTAGGCGACACGACATTGACACACACTGCTGGTCAGGTGTGTGCGCACTTGCCGAGAACATGTGCCGTCAGCTGGGAATGTTCGCTTGCTTGTTGATACAGTGTCCGTCGTACATTTTTGACGTATAGCCCTGCAGTAATAGTCCGACTGAATTACAACAGCAGACGCTATCGACCTGTATTTTCTGTTACAGTCAGTGCCATTGTCTGTGTCAATAGTGGATTGGTACAACGCAGAATCATGAATCATCTGTACAGTATTTACATGTATTTACATGGATTTCGGAGGTGTGGACCATTAAACGGAAGTCTAGTGCTACGTGCGGCTATATGGCTACAGGTCAAAGTCCGTTATTACGGGCTTGGGCTGCCGCTATAGGCTGTACGCCGGTCCTGCCTGTGACGATAGCGCCGCGGAGGCAATTGTGGCATTATATAAATAAACCTAAAGTTTAGTTTTTCTACCCTATACAGTCTATTATCACTCGCCAATATTTTCCGTTTTGAGGAGTTTCCTAAAATTGTCAGAACTGAGTGTTGGATGACGAAGACTATCTGATCACTTGACCGCCTTTTGCATAATATACTGAATTAAACACTAAATTATTAAATCATCATTAAGCTTACGTATAGGTTTATTCTAGTATGATTTTTCCAGTGACGCGTGGAGTCACATACGTCATTGAGAACTGTTCCGGAATTGCACGTGAAACTGTGCACCATGAATCAATCAATCAATCAATCAAATACTATTTTAACAAATTGTGCGGCGCCTAAAAGTTGACAGGGAGCTGACCAGCTTTGTCTGCTGCGCATAGGAATAACTGAAACTGAAATACTGCAGAATAGCGTCGGCCTTTCGGCATCAGCGAAAAATGCTCGACTTGTTTATCACTTTGTAATACGCTCAGACGGAGTTGCAGACAGGACACCGCGACGGGCGTCCGACTTGACCGCTCTTCCTGTTGGAATGTGGCAGTGTGGTCGGCAGTGCCGGTAAATGGCGCCGTGTGCGCTATAAATCAAGTGAGGAGAGCAAATCTTGAGCCACTGGCTGTTGTTAACATTTGGCCTTCGTTGTCACAGCGTTGCACCCGCTGCGTATCATCCCGGCAGCCGCAAAGCGCCGGCGCCGGACACCGGCGTCCATTGATATTTCGCATCCCTGCCGACACCGGTTCAAATTGTGCCGTGCCAACACCCACGTCTTTTTTGTTCCGCTAGAGCTTATGGTTATTATTACTGTTATTATTAACACCTGTAGTGTCTTACTCAATGTAGTGGAGCTAACTGCCGCCTGCTGTGTTAAACTGCGACTCTTTGTTTCTCTCTCTCTCTACTTTCTAATACAGACTTAAAAACTCGTCTGTTTTCTACTGCTTTCTACTAACTATTGTACCTACCTGTTCCGCCAGCGCCTCTGTAGCCGCCTAACGGCATTATGGCGCTATATTAATTTCGTTTTATTATAATTTTTTGACACGGTAAAACAATACTACTACTACTAGTAGTACTACTACTACTAACTACTACTACTAAAAATTATTACTGTCCACGAGAAAGCATTGCCAGCATATCATTTCAACTACAAAAAGTAAAAATATCTTTCAGTCTATGTGGAGCTCTGAAACAAAG
>Ga0056115_1001225_pt1 | contig 11969 bp, 5 predicted proteins | sample WorMetOlspDAHAB1_FD_77007 | JGI IMG/M metagenome (GOLD analysis project Ga0056115, IMG submission 77007) | Marine gutless worms symbiont microbial communities from Max Planck institute for Marine Microbiology, Germany - Olavius sp. DAHAB.1 ... | reverse complement strand
TGCTGTAACAGGATTGACAACTTAATTGAGAAAGTTGATATTCATCACAGCTTTGTTACTTCTGACCATAAACCACTACAGCTTACATTGAGAAATATAGGTGCTCCTGATACTGCTACTCAGTCATAATGATCTACAAAGTATGGTGTATTCCTCAGAATGGTTAAAAAACTGCAAATCACGATGATCCAATCACCGTAATGGTTAGATAGCGCATACTATGTAGACTAGTAATAAAACCGAGCTTCCGTGACATTCATAATAATCAGAAAATTATACAGGTCATACCAAAAACCGAATGGATTCATGTAATCCGACTGCGTTTGAATGTGGTGCTCGTTTACCAGAAACGGCCTGCAACGTTATGCAGCACATTAAAATTCATGTTAGTAAATCCGAATAGTGTTCGCAGAGGCCACTGCGTAGGCCTATTAGTTGTATTCAAGAAGCAAACATGATTCATTAATTATGTACACACAACAAAAACGTAATGTCTCGACGTATAAAATTCCCGTTAGTTAACCGTTAAGCACGACAACAGGTTAATAATGACAATATTCACAAACTAATAATAATAATAATAATAATAATAATGACGATTATTAGGATGATGATGATGATGAAAGATTTGTATAGCGCTGTTCTTATGCAAAGGCGCTGAAGACGGTGCGCGGACTATACGTTAACTGGCGTGTGAAGACATGATTAAAGTTTGCCCTCAGTTGGATAATCAAGGTAAGTGAAAAAATGGAACCGTATATCTGAACCGTATATCTGTGTTGAAAAATAACGAATGCAAGAACGCAATCACTGAGTGAACTTACACAATTCCTGTCTTCAACGCGACGGGAGTTTGCGATAGCTTTGACAGGGCGTGTATCACCTGCAGAAACAAAAAAAAAATAAATCAACACAATACGTCCTCAGTAAGTGAATGCTAAGTAAGAAGTTGAATACGCAATAGAGGTTGACCACGAAGTACACAAACGTATAACAGTCGCCAATGAAATCCACAAATCAAAACTTGTGCTCAAAACCTACCTTTCAGAAAATCTTATCCTCCACCTTAGCCTTACACCTTACATCAATAAGTCACCGAGATGTGGCTATAGGGAATGGACATTGGGTTAACTGAACTTCTTATTATTCAGACAACAGCTCTAGTTTTTAAGTCGAAAGTTTGGACGGCCTTATCGAAAACTCAATTTATCGCTCATCGACGGTTAATATTGGTAATCCTGATAAATCGACGTTACCTTGCCGAAGCCTCCAGTCTCCACCAAGTCCGAAGGGTCAAACAGATCGCGGTCTTTCAGACCGAACACCGTCTTGCAGGCGTGTAGAAACGATTTCACATTCTTTCTGCAGAGAAACTGTTTCAGACAACAGGAAAAATACAGCACAAATAATTTACCGCAAATGAGCTCTGAGCTTTGTTCACAATTACGTATTATTGTACCAATAGTTATCACGACTGATCTTTATTGACAAAGTATAGGAGATGCATCATCATCATCATCATCATCATCATCATCATCATCATCAATAACAACTTGTAAAGCGCCTATAGCAACACGAACACAGCGCTACATGAGACACAGTAAACCTTAATACAATAAAAAATAAAAGTAAAATTGGATATAAAAAAATTAGGATTAAATGATTTAAAAATTTAAGCTAACAATATCACGGAACAGTTGTTGACTTCGCGAAACATGAGACACAGTAAACCTTCGCGAAACAGGCTACTTACGTGTACCCACTGGCTCCGAATCCTGTTCGGCAGAGATGGCCAACCCACTTTCGAGGTGATACGACTCTCAATGTGTTCAAGATACACCGTGCCACTTCTCAGGCCCAACAGGTAAACTGACGCATACCAGCGGCCACGTTTGAAGCTCAGGAATGCACCAAATGTACCATAATGTCGACTAGGGCTCCAACCCAGATCCAGCTGGCTGAGCGCACGACACTACTTAGTATACGGCGCATATGTAGCGCAGTCGGTTGGGGGGTAACACTCACTCACCATTCCCGTCCCACTGATGCTTTCAACGTCCTGACCTTGACACCGAATTCGCTCCCCTGTCGCCTGTCCTCTTGAGCCGCCGTGACACTTTTCGCAACGTTCCAGCGACCCTGCGTGTACTACCGGTGTACTACTTTAAGACGGTATCATTACTTTATTAGTTAGTTAGGCAGCAGAAAATAAGTAAGTAAGTAAGTAGTAAATAGTCATACTATCTCCAATGCGCTCGATACAGTGCGCCCAATGGTGTGCAAACAAGAACGTCTTTAACGAACGCCTAAAACTGTTAAGCCCAGAATAATCTGCGAAAGAATTCGAGACTGACGGAGCTGCGACATTGAAAGCACGCCAGCCCACACTGGACAGTTTGTGGCGTGACACATCAGTTCATTTTCGCAGACAGGTCGAAGCGTCTCCCAGAATCTATACATCGGCAACTAATGTACTTTTTGTGTCTTTATAAGTGTTTTATGACTATTACGTATACTTTGTGATCGGTGTTCATACTAGAGAGACTTGCGGATGTTGGCTGAAGTCCATGTCGTCAATGGCGCCTGGCTGCAGCCGGTTCAGCAGCAGGCAGATGAGAACTCCATCGCGCAGAACGGCTGCGAGATTCTGCAGTTGCCCGGTCGGCTTGGCGGCCGGATGTTCGGGAGACAGAACTCGACAACGAACCAGCCAGTCGGCGCACTGTTTCCAGTCGTCGGCCATCGCGAAGCGCGAACTCTTCCTGTCAAATAGGAACTCAAGAAATTACCATACAGCTGTCACTGTGAAAAAGCGATTCGCGGATACAACGCGAAGCAACGCACAAAGAAATGTAGAGAAAATCAGTGCCATTCATGTGTTATAAACATGGGATGACAGTGATGTCCTTCTGCCATGTTGGAGGTATACCTTTTGTGGCAGTGTAACGTCTTAAACATACACATGCTTCTGTGTGAAATTATACGTTAGTCGAAATACACAGTTTACAAATAATCTTGCAATAAGTATTTTAAGAATTCCGCGTTTTAACCCAGTTTTTGTTCGTATTAAGTATACCTACAACATGGCGGCGTGTTATGACAATGACGTCAATGACGTCTCTTCACCTCATATGTACGGAAAACTATTTACATATTTCATTTATGTAACTGCATTGTGTGACAATGGAACCATGCTCATCTTGTAATAGAATCGCTTAATACAATTTAGCACAATTTTAAAAATTCTGCAAGTAACATCACATTTTTTATTCTTACATGATAAAACGATAAATAATGTCGCAGTTACATGCATGTGGTAAACAATATATGGCTGCGAGATAATCACGCACGGCCCTTTTTGGAAGATATGATTAGACATTTTGTGATTTACAGCTATATTGATTTCAGTAATATATCGTGAAAAAAATACAACAACCAGAAGTGCCGTTATCCAAACCATATCTCAACGCAACGATTTATGGTAGCATATTCGAATTATAACCATAATGTCGCAATTTCAACGTGCACCTATACACTCCAAATCAAGTGACATTAAGCGTTACACTAGCGATAAAGCACGCGCAGGCCTACTACTAGCAAATGCTCACATCTCACCTTTACCACAGTTTCGTTGTAAATTCCGTATAAACAACCCCTCTGTAGCACGCTGTATAAGTGTTTCACGACATATTAAAACGCGGAACTTAAGCCTCTTACTGCCAAATACCCAAAGCTGTTTCTACGCTACTGCTGACTTCCTACTTGTACGCTTGTACACGCAGCGTTGGCCGAGCTAGTTGAGGCGACTCGTTAAGACTCGATTAGAACTGCAACGAAGAATCCATCGGTTTTCCAAATAAGTTGCCATGAAAAAAGCGAGTATGTGTTATTAAGGTATTGTTTGGCACTGCCAGACGCAATGAGGTGTTAACAGCAATTGGATATAATTGAGTGAGAGGCGTTGTATCGATTGTTGGTCAGTCGTTGAAATTACGGAATTTTTTTTGGATTTTTGACGTGTATACTTTCTAGAAACGATCGATGAAAATAAACACATTTTTGCCACTTTTGACGGCCAACTTCAGTATCCTTTATCGTGTAAAACTGTTGTTCTCTTACCGGCTGTAAAATATTTATAGATTCAACGTAATGCCTAATTGCTATATTGTTATGTAAAACGCTGGCTAATTAAAAATGATTTCACGTGCCATTGTATACATTTATACTTAGTAAAAATCACTGCATTTTTCATGTGCAGTTCGACACAAACTGTGCAGTTTTAAATGAATTTGTGCCGTTGTAAATATCAAATCCATGCAGTTGAAAATGTTGATTTTGTGTCAAGAGAAGCACGATTTTCAGCAACAACTTCAGCATTGAACGATCGGCGGAAGGGAAACAATGCAGTTCTAAAAAAATTCCTTTAAAATGCCCCGGTGAAAATGAAGTGATACACATGTACAGGTTGGCCCAAAAAGTAAGCCACTATCAAGAATCATCATTAAGTCGTATTAAACACCGCCAATAAGGCTAGATTTTTCATAAATTTTGAGTATAAAATAAGCAAATGAATTATAAGGTTGCATTAAATAATCTACGTGTGACCTAATTTGTGACGTCACCAGTTGCTGTGTTTGAAGCTGCCATATAAGCAAATTTTACATGCGAATGGAATTCACAGCTTGCAAAGGCGAACTGACGCCTAATGGAGCGCTGACATCATTTACCGTATGTGATGCATATCGATACTTCGTAGGTCTGGCATAGTTATTGACGTCCCAAAGTATGTCACGCACAGAATATTTAATACAAATGGATAGTATTGTAGTGTTTGGTTGATACTTTAATTTTATGAAAACATCTAATCTCATTGGATTGGCAGGCTTTAATACAATTTAATGAGATTTTTTGATAATTTGGTGGACGGTGGTGGCTTCTTTTTCGGATTACCCCATGTAGCATTGCAAATACTTGGCAAATCGTTAATATGTCGCTTGTCGAAAAACTGAACTAGCTTCAAAACCGTTCGTATGTTACAATCTAATGATGCCGAGTGACTTCCAATTTCAAAATATTCCATTTTGAGATTTGTTTCTCATGTTCTCGTAAACGGTGACTGGCAGATGTAAGTTCGCCATCATGTGTACTACAATAGTTGGCCAACATGGCGGCGTGCATGCCATCGCATGGGCAAACGGCGCGCAACTGTGCTTTGCGTCGTGCATACAGGATGGCCTCATACCTCGTCGCCCAAGCGTGACTAGCCGATTCAATTCACGATGTAGTACCCAGAGTATGTAATAACCGCATTCTTTGTCATTGCCAGCCACAGAGTGCGGGACTGTTAGTAGACGCTGTAGACACTGTGAGAATTTCAACTCTAAAAGTTCCACTAAAAGTTCCACAATTTTCAAACCAGATATTGAATATTTCACTGCCAGATTGTAAAATATACACAGTGGCCCAATAACGTAAGCCGCTTACCGAAGTGTAATTATACCTTATTGAAGCCCAATAAATAGGTTATATTTTCCCTACAAAATATGAGAGTAAAGAATTAGCACTGGAATATTATCAGTTGGTGTTATATATTCTATGAGTGACCTAATTCGTGACGTCATCAATTACTGTGTTTGAAGTCGGATAAGGGTAAAACAAGTGTATATGATAAATTGTAATTGAAAAACCTGAAACAGAAAAGATTGAAATCGAAAAAATATGAATTTCCGACAATTCCACGCTGCTGGTGAACATTACTGCGAATGAACGGCGCCCGAAGCTGGTAACGCCGCGCGGAATATCGTAGTCGTCTTTTTGAGTAGACCGTATTAACCAGGTAAGTCTGTTACTAGATCACTTGAAACTGAAACAAAACAGTTGAAAACATATTTCAAACAATTTTGAAACAGTTTTGTATCAGCCAAAACAAAATGCTCCGGCTGTGACAGCCGGAGCGTTTTGTATTGGCTGAAAAAACAGTTTCAAAACTGTTTCAAAACTGTACGGAAACTGTTTTATTTCAGTTTTATTTCGTTGCGAAGACAGTTAACAGCTTCTAGATCACAAACCGCCTGCGAAATCGTATAATTTCTGTCGCTGCCATATAAAAATAAAGATAGAGCAATAAATTTCATTGTAAGTTAAATATGCACTGTCTTCAAAACTATGGTTTCCTGGTAGGGTTATCTTGGTGATTAACAAAGTCGGCAACAATAAACTAGTCGAAAAAACGGACAACTCTACAGCAACATTTCGGTTCAGTGTTAGTGTTATACACGGGGTCAGTGACGTCATTTTGTGTTCAATAGTAAACGCAGCCATGTTGGAGGTACACTTGTTGCAACGGTGTAACGTCTTAAACTTACTCATGTTTGTGTGTGGAATTGTATGCTGGTCAAAATGTACGGTTTACACACAACTTTAAATAAGTATTTTCAGAATTCCGCATTTTAACCCCGTCTTTTTGTTCGCATTAAGTATAGGTCCAACATGGCAACGAGTTATGACAATGACGTCAATGACGGCACTTCATCTCATGTATAGGGTTAGAGACAGATTTAAAAATTGTTTTTCTTTGTCTCCCAAATGGCGTGTCGACAAGATGACTAGTGTCTGAATATGTCTATTCGTTATACAAATTCAACGGTGCAAGTCGAAAGTTTTATGTTTCTTTTTTTCTGAGACACAGTGTATACATGGGATGACATTCACGTCATAATGTCAATAATACACTGTGTCTCGAAATATTTTGAATAACTCGGTGAAAAATGGACCGAAAATTTTTGGTTTACAGAAACATGAGGAGAAAATTCCACTTCAAAAAATTATTAACTCGCTCGACTTACCTGAACAATGTCGCCGCACTACCTTGTGAAACACAAGAAATATGATGCCGTATAGTCGACCACATACACAACAAGTCAACCGGCTCTTGTCAGAGCCACCCACTTATTACTGGGGAAGACTATTATCACTTCGGTTAACCGAACATTGCAGACAATACACATAGTAGATAGAGGTGATATGGATACTTATTTCGTTATGTATCGGTGGAATAAGACATTCATATTATTATAATAACTGTTATACCCTACAAACAGCTACTTTTGCGTTTCACAATGTAGTGCAGCGACATTATTCAGGTGAGATGGACGATTTTACAATTTTCGGACATGAAATTTCATCAGAGTATTGTATACCAATAATTATTGAAGTCAATTCAGTTTTTACAAGAGTTATTTAAAATATAAAAGGGGGGGGGACGTTTCGAGACACATTGTTGTTATCTCCGCCTTGTTGGAGGTATACTTTGCTACTGCAGTGTAAGCTAAGCTTGCAAAATGTTGTGAATGGAATTCTTACACTTCTCGAAATACACGGTGTGCAAAAGAAAACATTGGAACAATTTTTGGCAAGCGTTCAGACGATGTCGTAAACGCATGCATGAACCAACAATGTATTTAATTGTATTGCTAGGAATGCTATTACCACTTACTTCTTAAAATACTGTACGTATCAGACAAGTACATATGTTCCACGGTGTCTGTGTTTGCGAACTTGCCGAATTTCAGGCAAACTAAGTTGGTTCGTTGGAAACGTATCCGTTGACATTCTTGTTATTGCTACATTAATTATTCTAATCAAGGCTATTCTTATTGGTATTATTTTTTCGCGTTCGGTAGTAAATATCCCAAGGGCTAAAACGTAATTATTATTATTTGTTGAATTGTTTGCATGTGCCACCATTTCTGGTAAATAAAGGTTTCCATTTCAATGATTATCATATTTCCACAATTTCGCTGAATTTTTGGTGACATAGCCTAAACCTCAAACATGGCGGCGTGGATTTGAATGACGTTACCGCACCCATGTGCTTGGCGGAGCGCTAAACTATGTTCACTCGCTCACTCACATAATAATCGCATGGAAATATTGCAACTATTTTCACACATTTCCAAAATTTCAACATCGCTCGATTATTAACAACACGACATAAACTGCCAAATCTTACGCTGTTACGGATATTAATTTAGATGTATTATAGTGTTCTATGATTTAAAAATTTTTTATATGTTGCACTCTCCACTTATAATGCTTTCTTCATATTTATTCATCACATTGGTGATCCATACTGTCTCGCTCTGAACCTTTTCTTCATTTATTGTCGTCTGCAATGTTTTGCAAATAAACTTTTACGGGGTGGCCCAATAAAAAGTTAGCCACTTCTGAATTATTATTAAATCGTGTTCAAAATCCGTCAGCAAGACTACACTTTAAAATCAAATTTGAGTGTGAGAGAAGCACAAAAATATTAAAGGTTGGTATCATATATTCTGTGCGTGACCCAATTTGGGGCATCATTTATTACTGTGTTTCAAGAAGCCCTGCTATAGACAAAATTAAGTGAATATGATCAAATTGTAATTAAAAACTATAAAAGGGGAAGAATGGATAACAAACCAATTTTTACATGAATTTCTATCTAAAAAATGATTGACAATGGAATTCATAGTTTACATGAAAACGAAATGATGCAAGAGTGAGCGCTTACATCATTTGCATTATATGACCTATATCGCTCAAACACGGCTCACGAATAATAATTGACGTCAGAAATTAGGTCGCGCATAGAATATTTAATACCAAGTGGTGCTATTATAGTACTTGTTTAGCACTTTATGTTGACGAAAAATCTAATCTCATTCACAGGCTTTAATATGATTTAATATGATTTATTGATAATTCGGTAGTGGCTTACTATTTTGGGCCACCCTGTACATATTAACAATAACAACACGGTATCGACTGCATTTTGCTTTATTTCCAGAAGCATGTGGATGTCACATACGATTGTACAATATCAAATGGTAGCATAATGTGTGCAGCATTTCTTTTAAGCGATAAATGGAATGAAATCCGACAAACAACGTCACAGCGGCAAGCAGATACGTGGCGTTTAATCAACGTTTACTGACAGCGGTCGCAATATTATAAAAGATCTATCAGCTACCTTCCATTAGCTACGTCGAATATCTACGGGTCGGCATAAGCATTCTTGTGCCATCCGGATAACCGAAATCGCATTGCTATCGAAGTATGCTTTCAGCCGGCAAGCAGAGTCAGCCTTGATACAAAAGCTAAGCTTTGATTCTTCGTAGTTAACGGGAAAAAAATCCGACCATAGCGCAGACAGGTGACCCAATTTTGATCTCCATACAGAACGGACCTACGTCCGTAGATTTTAAGTTGTTAAAATGCCAATGTGTCCGAAATTTTGAATCGTGTTGTTAAGCCAGATCGAAAATGCACATGGCATTTTGGAGAGAGAGAGAGAGAGAGAGAGAGAGAGAGAGAGACTTATGTATAATTGTACCAAATCAACATTGGGCCACCCCGTAAAAGTTTATCAAAGTAACCAACAAACTAGTTCAACCTCAAATGTGTACGCAGGCTTGCAGGGTCTGCAGCGTATTCAGTAACCACGAAGAAGCAAACAACGGCGAAAAAAATAACAAGCCTGCTTATAAACCAAAAGCAACAAGAGAGAAATCGATACGCGGTCAAATTTAGTGTGTAGTTGTTTCACAACCGACACGTGCGCACAAAAGTGGCGAAATTGCTCGTGTTTTTATACAATTGAAACATCTACAAACGCGAAATATTGGATGATATTCGTCCTGAAGAACGTGGTCGTCGTCGTTTAAATAGCAGCAAGTAGCGAGAGCGACAGCGTTCCTTGTAATAATTTTGTCTATCGATTTATGTTAGTAAGTAAGTAAGTACTACACGGTGGTCCTCTACAGTTTCAGCCGACGACCGGTGACATCCAACTGAGCGGTGGTGGGAGGCAGGCGGTTGATGCCGATTTACGAGTAGACAGTTTTCTGGGTCAAACTCGCACGTTCCTGACACAGCAACAATCCAACGAGTTTGCAGTTATTTCAGAAAACAAAAAAAGAGAAAAATAATGCAATCAGCTTTACGTGCGTCACGTGGTAATGCGCCCGAATTTCTTTTACCCTTATCTTATACATGGGGTGACAGTCACGTCATTCTGTCTACATGTACAACAGTAAACGCCGTCTTGTAGCAGCAGTGTAACGTCCTAAACTTAAATCGAATTATACGACAGTCGAAATAGCCTAAGTAATTTCAGAATCCCGCATTTTAACCCAGTCTTTGTTTATATTAAGTATACCTCCAACATGGCGGCGTGTATGACAACGACGTAAATGACGTCACTTTGCCTCATCTATATACCCTTACGTGGCACGGATAGTATACATATATGACCAAATTATTTCTACCAGTTTCACTGTGATTCTACAGCTTCCACGGAACCAAGACACGGCCAAGAATGGCACCGTACTTACATGTAAATATTGCTTCCATGATCCATCAACACTTTGCCTGTTTAACTACAGCAGTCAAACTCAAATTCGTTGACGTCAAACCGTGTAAGTGTTATCGTAGCATGTTTGCGTTCCGTTCTTCTCAGCTTTGCTGTCCGATGTACATTTACGAATGCGTAGTATTTTCTTTTCTTCCTTTTCTAATGTGTTAATGATAGTGGATTTGTATTCTGCAGAGACTGCTGTAATTGGAGTAATAAAAGACGAATGAAAAAATAACGAAAATTCTTGGAGCTGCTCGTCGCAATTGCATTAAATTGGGTACGTCTTTTTCGGGGGAGGGGTAGTTTTAATTTTTAAAAGGGGGTAATTCCTCTGTGCCGTGAACCATCGTGTCCATAAATTAGATTTTATCCACACAGTTTTCGTGTAGAGAGCCGGCTTTTATAAGAAAGTTCGTTGGTGTAACGGTGTTACTTTAGTCAACGCTTTCTAGGCCTTTCGTCATAGCAGCCTTTGCTTTTTATGACTACAGTGTTATTTCCGACAAAGCTCGTCCAATGTTTGATTCAGTCAGTTTAGCTAGACATGGCTAACATTTGACATCGTTTTCTATTGTATCTATGTACATATCCGTCAGCCTGTCTATAATCTGTGACCTGTCACATTCCGATGAGCAAACGTGTTCATTTCAGCCCTTGGTCCGCAGGGGCGACCAAAGGAACCCCGTCGGCGACGCAAAATACGTCACGGAAATCATCGAGGGACAAAATAAGGAAGTAGGGGGACAAAGTTAACTTTTTGTTTCAAGGGGAAATTAGCGATATTAAATTACAAAATTTTTCCGGGGGTAATACCCCCGGAGCTCCTTTAAAAAGGGGCAGGGGAAGAAGGGGAGGGAAGAAGAGGAAAAAGAAAAGGGGTGGTTGCGTCATGGTTGTCAGGGGGGATGGACGTCCCGCGCGGCACTCACGTCTCCTTCGGTGTTGAAAAGCTTCGTGATGACAAGACTTCCGATGCCCCACGAAGGCTCGTCCATCTCAAAGTCGAGAGGTCCCGATCGACTCGGCTTCGCGCCCTTCGCCCAGATCTACACAGCCAACGACGTTACACGTTAGCCATTGTGGCATGTTTAAGGGAGGATGGCACTTAAATTTGTTATTACTATACAGGGTGGCCCAAAAAAGTAAGCCAGTACCAAATGATTACAAAATCGTATTAAATCGTATTAAAGCCTGTCAATGAAATTATATTTATTCATCAAATTAAAGTATCAATCAAGCACTATGATATTATTCGTTGGTATTAGATATTCTATGCGTGACCTACTTTCTGACCTCAATAACTATGCCTGACGCGCATAATAGCGATATGCGTCATATACGGTAAATAATGTCAGCGCTTCTTCTGGCATCAGCTCGCCTTAGTAAGCTGTGAATTCTATGTCTAAATGACCTTTTAGATGATGATTTATGTACAAATTTATTTTATTTCCATATTTTATCTTTTTTTGGTTTTATAACATAATTTTATTAGATGCGTTGATTTTACCCATATCGCAGCTTCAAACAGAGCAGAATATTTAACACATACTTATTATATTCTTGTGCTCATTTT
>Ga0056115_1001224_pt1 | contig 11971 bp, 9 predicted proteins | sample WorMetOlspDAHAB1_FD_77007 | JGI IMG/M metagenome (GOLD analysis project Ga0056115, IMG submission 77007) | Marine gutless worms symbiont microbial communities from Max Planck institute for Marine Microbiology, Germany - Olavius sp. DAHAB.1 ... | reverse complement strand
GTGCTACTGACTTTACTTCTGTTGTCGTACTAGAGACTCCATGTTTTTTTTTGGTGCAACTAGTAGTTGTTGCACTTGTATGAGAACAACAGGAGGACCAGCTGCAGATCAGTGGTTACAGTCATTTGTTTAACCAGACGCCAAGTTTGAATCCCACAGCCTGAGAACCCACCCGTTCTTTGATTTTGTGTCATAAGAGACGACTGAAGCAGAGTTTTTGTGTAGTTTGTCCATTAAGTATTTTCTGTACTGGTCACCGCTGCCTGTGTTAAAAATCGCACAAAAGTACACAAGCACAGCAACTGCTTTGAATTACTAAGCTTCTGCTCCCATGTGCCAGAAAAGGTCCCACTTGTAGGTGGCTAGCTTTTGAATGGGTAAAACGAAAAATTTTGGCATACATAATGTCTGTTGAAGTTGTGCTGTGAAATTCACGAAGAAACAGTTTCCCAAAAAGTGGATGAACTGATTCTTTTTTGTCTTGACGTGAAATATGAGTCGATTTTTAAGGAAGTTGAACTTCCTAGAGATAAGAATTGCCTACAAGACGTTAACTTAGATGTTTCCTAGTTAATTAACCCATTAACAAGCGGCATCTCTTGCCTGCTTGAAATTTATCCTAATTTTACCAAATAGAAGGTTGACTTTACCAAGACAGTGGACTCTCCAGTTCGATTGACCTTGTGTAATGTTAGACCTCGCCTTGCTATTGTGACTCAATGAACCGGTGTTAATTGCGACAGCATATGCTATCTTTGCTATCAGGTACCACTCATAGCAGTATGCAGAGGCTCTGTACGGACTGGATAAGTCACGGAATTCAAAGACAGGAAAAATATGGGGAAGAGTCTGGTAATAGTTGTGGGATTTGTGTTGCAGAGAAAACTTCGATTTTACAGTTATTAATGTGATTTTTTTACACGGTTAAGGGCAAGTTACATTTACAAGTACAGTTCTCATTGAAGTTTGCTTGTTTGCTATATCTAATTTGTTCAGTCATAAAATTAGGAAACCCTATATAAATGGTGCAGTTGTGGCACAGGAAGTGCAAAAAGGTCGAACGCATTTAGTAGCTGTGTGTATATTGGTATTAACAAACTGAGATTAACAATGAAAAATCGCCGTGAAATTCTACACTTGTTTTCAGCAAACGTCTAGATAACTTATTAGTATTCAGGATTAACAGTTAAACACAGATTTAGCTATCTATGGCATGAAAAAAAACGTCTGAAGGCACACTGATTTACAACCAACAGCAGACATTAATACCACAATCACATTCTCACTATTTACAATGTATAAAAGTTAGAATGATTACCAGATAGCACAGACGCTACAAGATTGAAACGGTTAAATTGAAGCACACAAGCTGTACAAATCAATAGCCTATATCAGCGTACAAAAATATATACGGGGCATTCGGTGCGATTATTACAGTTACACTCTGCTGTGGAGACTGCGTACAAAGTGGTGTTCTAACGGCCGCAGCAGCTAGCAAGTACTTGCAACAACATATACACTTACTGCAATCCACTATATGCTCACAATCACAACACAGCAACACGACTCCACGGTGCACAACAGGCCAGCTTTTCTCGTGCTTCATTGTAATAATATACTGTCACTTCTCAAAAACTGTGGGTCTCAGTAGTTTAAGAGTATTGAACTCTTGAAAAAAAGACATTAATTACATCTCAATAAAACCATCACAAAATTGTGAGCTCGAAGACCAACTGGTAATCTGTGACCATAAAAATGTCACATAAACAGCATGTCGATTATGACCAAAACCAGTCATATTTGCTGATAACAATCTTTAACAACCAAGGCCCTCGATAATTTTGTAACTTTCCAAATGTATGTCTCTCAAAATCAACGCCACCCCAATTTATAGATTTAGAGTGTACAGCAACTTTATTGGTCCAAACTTCAAAGCCGAATCACATCGGTCACCCGCAATCATGCCAGTTCATCATTAGTCTGTCAATCTTGTTCCATCATTCATGCGGCCAGAAGTGGATTGCTTTTAAGCATCATCAGGAACGTGAATATCGTAACACGAAAACAGATGCACAGTCTCAGGTAGGATCCAGTTCAAACAACTGCCTTTGCCTCTGGAACAAACGCCTCCCAGTATTTGACAAGCTGGAAAGAAAAACATCACCAAACAGCATTAAGCCAGCATGCATGTCAGTTCTATCAAATACTGTTACAACTCTTTTAAAAGGACGAGTATTATTATTAAGCGGATATGTTGTGAATTCTAATGTTGTAATTCTTGCTGCTGTTTTGTCCCCCCCCCCCTTTTCGGCCACACTGATAGTCTTTTAAGCAAAATAAATGACATATGCACAATGTAGTTTATTTTGCAGTAACTGCAGCGTACAACGTAAAAACACACGGACACAACTATACACACAAAGAAAGTTACGTAAATACGTTGTTATTCCAATGAAGTACTACAAAACGCAGGAAATTTGTCTATTTGGAACATCACACATTAAGAATTACAGGTGGTACACAAGGTCACACAGCTAACTGGTGACACTGATATGGCGACACTGACCAGCACTGTCACTTCCCAGATAGAACAAATTTCTGGACTTGTCCAGGCAGTGATTCGGCAATGAAACATGAAACAACTTTCCATAAACTATGCATATAAACTGTAATTCTCCCACAAGTAGGTAAAACAATCGAGTTGATAATTGCTGGGAATGTACGTGTAATTTTCCGTCAAAAGACAAATCCCAACACTTTTCCCGGACTCGGAATTCCCTTTTTGCTTTCTCCCTGACCATCTTTGAATTCCCTGACATCCCAGTTTCCAGAAAAAGTGGCAATCCCGGTGACACCTGATTATACCAATGACAATGAACTTACCTGCTGCTGGTTGTTAAGGACTGATTCGAGGTACGAGATGACTGCCGCCTTGAAGTCGTGGTACCTCCGAAGCTCAAAACGTTCCACCTCCGTACGGATGCTTTTGGAAATCGTCTCAAATTCCTCCCGTGCCTTTTCCACGCGGTGCTCCAGCTGTCAGTTCAAACACGCAGCATCATGTGATCAGACGTGTTACAGTACAGGATGCACACATCTAGTACAACTCCAATTAACGACAAAAATATACATACAATCATTTACAGCACTTTTTTTCCATGACAATGTGGCCATATCAGTACCAGAAGTGAATCCTGGGACTGATTCACGACGAATCAGAGGATTTTCGTAAGTTATCCTAAGTCTCTCCTACCTTTTTCACATACTTTTGCAGTGCCTTTACAGTTAAATGCGTGGAAAAACACGAGTTTGGAGAACACAGCTGATGTTACGAACGGCACTCACTTCGGTAATTTCGTGAGTGACGGCCGAAACCTTGTCCGTCTTGTGAGCAAGTTCCAGCTTCACTTTCGCCTCGCGTTTCTTCGTCAGAGCAAGTTCCTCGTCTTTCCACGTTTTGTACGACTTAACGCGCTCGTGAAATACCTCCTGCATGTTACAACAGTACCAGTTACGATCGACAGTTTAGCAAATACTGACGAATGCAGTACACATGAGAAAAATTACATACAATGACCGGAAACAGAACAGACTGGCTGAAGAACATGTTGAACACTTGGGCTGTGACCAAACTAGACATTGTCTACAAAGCAGTCAGCGGACATCTCAGCTTCCGATGGCACGTGTTAGACATCCACCACCTTCATCACAGCAGACACCTTATGCTTTGGTACATCAGCAGCAGCAGCGACAGTATATTCCTCATCCTCATAGTCCTCTCACTGTTGAGTGTGCATCCCAATATGCTGCAGTCCAGACTGGTGCACACCACTGCTTATCTCGTGTCAGTCCGTCAGGCGCAAAGAAATGCAGTGTTATGATCTGCCATATTTGGATGAGTGAAATTTTCTAAATTTCAGTTGCTGCAGGCAAGCAGGTTCATCTGCAGCATGAACATGGAGCAGCATGATGAGTTAATGTTATATACAACATTATAAGAAATAAAGCTTGCAAAATAATTTCTAGTGCAAAGTCACCACATTTCCAGAAAGAGTTACACTATCTAATACATACAATGTTGGCAGGCCCTATACTACTACTACTTCTACCTCAATATCAACATTTCAATCAGAAAGGCACTCTGCAGTAGATTTATCAGCACAGAAAGTGCTTGTTACACAGCTTTCGGTTTTAATTGAGAGAAGTCATCAGCAATATGTTTCTGATGCAAATTACAGACAAGAATGAACATCTTTGGCTTCAAGGCATGCATTAGGCCCAAGAACAGCCAAAGTCCACTGGCTAAATACAATCGATTCAGACGACTGCTGAAGATGTTTTTATACGAGTAGTGGAACGATAATGCAGTGCGAAAAATGTTATGACTGTGATGACTACAAGTACATATACTTACTTGCTACTAAGCTGCTCTACAAGATTCAAAACAGACCTTGACAGCCTGCACAAGTCCAAGGTACTCGTGGATGTGTGCGGCAAAGACGAAGAAGTCGGCGTCCGCCTGATTAACGTGCACACTGTCGCAGCACTCTTCGACCTCGGCGAGCTGTGCAAGCACTCGTGCCAGTGAAGTGTTCTCCTCCGAACTGCCAAGCATCGCTATGCTGTTCGCCAGCAGTCCAGTGCTCTGAGCCAGCTCTTCACATTTTACACACACACACACATCCACTGCCACTTTAGCACTCATCTTACTTGCTGTCGCTTCTATCAAGAGAATTTACAACAACGTTTTAATGGCCCAAAACCGTTCTATCAGCCAACCACTGAATGATTACGATGTTTTTTACTGTAGTATTTAATAGTATTTGAAGTTTTATATTTTCTTTTAATCCCGTTTAATAATAATTTTTTGAACACTCTTGTACATATTTCCCTGCCTTTGAACATATTTCACATTGTCAAGCGCCTCCATCCTTGCCTCGACTGGTTGCTGAACAAAGCTACTGAACGATATTCATGTATGCAGTAACAATGCTGACAATGCCATTTCTGAACTGTCGAGAACTATGCTTGTACGAGCTAAGTCCACCCAGCAGTAAAGCCAGTTAATCAGTGAAGATCTTTTTCGAAACTGTACACTATCTCAAGCAACGCACCTTTCCTGTTGCCGACGAGGGTTTCAATACTGGAGTAGAGCTTCTTCAGCTGCAAGTCCAGAGTCTCAATTTCCTGCAGTTTGTCCTCGAACCACTGTACACAGTTCACATGCAGATGTACTGCACACATGTACTGTACATCATCTGTTGTTCGTTAAACATCAGCATGTACCTGCATGCATCAGCCTTTTGCCAAAAACCACTACCATACTACTGTGTGGTCACGGATTAAGCACTGGACCAATTAATAATAATAATAATAATAATAATAATAATACGAAATTTATATAGCGCCATAATGTCGTTAGGCAGCTACAGAGGCACTGACGGAACAGGTAGGTAGAATAGTTAGCAGAAAGCGGCAGAAAACAGATGAGTTTTAAGTCTTGACTTGAAAATAGAGAGAGTCGCAGTTAAGGCCTCAGCTCGAGTTGGATGAGGATATCAGCCACCACGAGTAGCCAACAACAATACATCAACTGCAAACTTATGAGTTTGTTATGTATTGCCATATTCCCGACTCACGACGTACTCACAATAACATCACGAGATAAAAAGGTGACAGAAGTGCAGCAATTTTGCAGGCAAAAATGACGACTCCATTTTGTGCACACCCTTACTCAGGGACTCGGCTATGCCACCTGTAGAGAGAATATTCTGGTGCACAGGAGAAATTTTAGTTGGATGTTCTACAGATGGCAGCATGGTTTGAACCCAGTTAGCCAGGTGGTACATGTATGTTTATGTCACAATAATCCTAACTAAAGGCTTTCAGAGAAAAATGTTATCCATTTTATTCTTCTGCATAATACTGACTTAGCTGAACAACAATAAAACCTACTTTGTTATGGCTTCAGACCAAATACTTGGCATGTACCAGTAGTAGTATAGTAACACATTATGCAGTTATCACACATAAATCACACACTACTGCAATGTATGTAAACTGGCAACCAAATGTATACTGACAAGAAGTATTTTTCTGTATATTAAAACTCACTGATTGCGGTTTAATGGCACTTTCAGCACAAATAGGCTATATCGTGCCTTTGAAAAGTATGATTCCGTTAAAAAAGTGAAATTAATGAGAAAGTTGACAATGTTACCTGTTGGGAATACATACAATAAACTATTACAATAAATAACTCTTCAATCTGGTCTTTGTAGGGGAAACCCTTCAACACGAAATATATAAATGAGATTAAGTCTTCCCAGCCAATCGCTTGGCTAATGTACATGTACTAACAAACAAAACCAAACGACATAGAAAAATAAACAACTCACAACAACTCAATAAGCCTAAACAACTAAACACAAGATAACCCTGACTTGGTCATTCTCATACGACCCTCGTTCAGGAAACAAGGTGGTCATTTTCGGGGATATATTTTGCACAAGTACATAGGAAGTGCTTTCTACACATCAAAATGTGTGAAAACAATCAAGTTACAAATGAGTGACACGCCACAACAAAATACAACATATAACTACATACAAACTTTGCTCACTGCTAACGTAGCACAAATAAACATAAATGTTCTATGTGCACAATGACAAGCCGACCAATAGTACTGTGCTAACACTACTAGCACTACGAACATGAAAATCAGTTTCGCAAATTGTAACAAATAACTTATTGCTCTCGCATGCTTAATGTCATCTACACCGAGAAGTGTTGTGTTGTTAAACACTACAAAAATAAAGAAACACAAATAAAAACAAACAAAAAACGAAACAAAAATAAATACTAATGACTGCTGACAAGCAGTATATCTAAACCCAAGCAGTTTCACACACACGCACATATATAAGACTCGATTACCTGATAGTCTTGGTTGTACTACAGCAAATTGCAATCAAATCAATAAAAATGTCTTTACAGCATCTCTAAGTTTCCGATATAAACGTATCTTCAAACAGATTTGCCTTCTTAAGGTACCAAAAAGAATAAGATAGTATGTTCTAACATACAGTCTACTGAGCAAAATATATACAATCACAATCTGAAAATCCTTTTAGCTGCACAGAATATAGAAAACGCAAAAGACAATGACAAAATTTTCAGTAAGTAACCGCTTTGTAAACTGTAACTAAGGCAAATGAAACTTACTGGATCAACTTCATCCATCTTGTATGCAATTTTGCCGATGCTGTCTCCAACGCGACTAAACAACCGCAGAACGCCGGCACCCGACAAAGCCGAAGTACTCGTTGCTCTTGGCAAATCACTGTCGACCTCGAGAAAGTCGACAAAACTCGGATCTGTTTGCAGGTCTGGATGTTTTGCAATACCATTCAAAAACCTGGTATTAACATACACGATAATTGCTCATTATCACTACTACTGGATTTCATCACCATAGCCAACTGTCCAATTGATAGCCATGTGATATAGTGCCAGTCATCACTGACTCATGTAGGCAGCACCACATTCTTTCTTCCTGGCCAAAACCTATCAACAGTAGTCCACACATCCTGAAGCAAAAGTTGGCTTGTACGTTTCACTTGTGACACAGTGAAAGCAAATCAAATCTAAAGTAAGCTAAGTTGTAAGCACACAGTAACTGTAAGAAGCTTGAAGGGAAAAAAATGTCAAAGAGTCGACAGCAAATCACAATACCTTTCCAATGCAGCACGCCGATGTTCAACAAACACAGCTGAACCCGCCTCTTCTTTTGATATTTTTATCTTTGTCATACCTGCATTGTGATAATAATATATGCTTTATCACATTGTCTACATGCTAGAGCACTGGCCAAAATAATAATTTTTATTCACAAACAGTGCTTCAGTCCACTTCACACCAAACACAGCCTTATTGTAAAAATATCCACAAAAAGTAGGTACTATGTTCTAGTCGGGTTGGCTAAATATCTAACAACAACCTAGATGCTCTTTCTTACAAATATATACGAATTGCATTTCTCATACTGCCTCACCAGGTGGGCCAAAGAATGACTGTGTGAATGTCAGTTCAGTTCAGTTTAAAGATTCATAGTGTATACATTCCCACAACCTAAGCAGTGACAAAAGCACAATCAAATCTTTCTGTCGACCTGTCAGAACAACGCGTTCACGTCCTGTTGCCTGACACAACTGTGCATAACATTGCATTGTGCTCTATGTGCACGGGTGCTGGCTGGCATACCTATGACACTCTTCTCAGGAGGAGGTGGAATAATGCAGCCACGATGCAAGTGCTTCTCAACCAACTTCTCATGAAGACCGAGGAAGTCACTGAACCGCCGATAAACTTCCATCTCGGATTTGCGGAAATCAGGAATGTTTGTCTGAAACACAACAGAAAAACATAAAATGAATCAGTAGTTATGGCAATAACTACTTGACAACGATATCAATAACTGCACATAACAGCCAAAATTGTGCTTCAGTTCTAAAAATTCTTATACATCAGCATCGAACAGATATCTGTGCAATGACTATCTCTGTTGGCCCACTGAAACTTAAAAATTATGCAGAATATGAAAGCAAAATTCACTGCTACATTCTACACAGTGCCACAGATTCCTACTGAAAACAAAAGGGGTGCAGTTAAGAATAAAAAAATTTACATACATCTCGGTTACTAAACACGCTGTAAACTACCACATAAGAAAGTAAATATTCACGATAAATATGGTTTCCAAGGCAAAATGAAGACGTACAACTGTAGTGCTCGTACACACCTTTGTGACAACTTTATACGTCATATATGCATTCATTCCATCACCAACTTTCTTTGTTTCTTTGATAAATATCTGAATATCATATCCACTCTGTTGAGACGTTTCCTTTGGCTATCCATACACATAACACCAATAAAGAATTAATAACCTAACAAGTCGTTATAAATACTGAATAAAACAACGCAAAAGAATGGATCCTATGTAGATTAAGCCAAACAACAAAAACAACATAGAATTTAACAACATCAAATAATCTGCTGAGTCGGTGCCATGGTACGTGTAGTAGATTTCGCTCAGTGGAATGGAGATGTCTCTGGCATATCTACATCATGATTAACTTTCTAAACAGTGAGTCAAAAACAGCAGTCTTCAAGGTGTGGTTGGATATGTAATGATCATTTTGTAGCAAAAATTGTGCTGAAAGAATTTTGAAAATCAAATAATATTTCACAAAATTATCAACATGAGTATGGTGTCTTATTTTTTCACTCACAGTATATACAAAGTTTCCCTGCAACAATAATTTTGCGAAAATGTCACTCAATTTGCAGCTATAATGATGATAATTACGACGATTATGATGATGACAATAATAATTTACCTTGGCACCCAAGCGTGCTTTTGCAGCTGGAGTCACTTCAGGTACCGACTGTGACTTTGGAATCGGCGGAGAGACAGCACATTCTGAAACGTTTAGTTTTGGCAGCTCTGCTGAGCTGGCAGCATACATTTCACCATCGAATGGTTCTGCCGACAGACCAGCAAAAATATCATCCTTCTGATGGTTCACATTGTTCGCCTCTTTTTTCGTTGGACTGTCCAGTGATAGTTCCTCACTGGCTTCTACACATACAAATACAACTAATTATACACAACTGAAAATAAGAAAACGAATAATAGGCCATCATAATGTTTGGTTTAAAAATGTAACCATTAATAGTCAGATACATGTAATGTAAAACAATGTTCCCAAAAAATAAAAATATTCTTTTTGACAAAGTTTACATTAAATATTCAAGAATCATCACATACCCATACAATTTATCTGCCTTTTTCTGTCTTCTTGTTCAAACTTTAATGCCCCACATATTGACATGTAACCTTTCTAAACATATGCAGCCCAAGAATACCAATATTTCTTTAACTTGGTTATCTGTAAAAATCGGTAAGGCTCATTAATCATTATCTATTCATATGAACTACAACAGCCTATGCTACATCCACACAGTAAGTGCTATTACTTCATTAACATCAATGTTTTTGTGACATTTTAAATAATCTCCAAAATGACCTATTATGCATCATGTGGGATGTTAAACCATACTCGCTCAGTCAATGCAAAAAAATAGGGAAGTTAAGGGTTAACCGATCCTTAGGATAACCGGTCTCTAAGCTGTAACCGGTCATCTCCAGCTGTGACCAGACCGTAGATTGTTACCTGTGATGTTTCGACAGTTAAATAAATCAGCTATTTGGTAGCTGTGTAAATGCATTAACTGATTATGAACATCGTCGAAATGGCCCTACACCGGCGCTGTACTTCAGTCCACTTCTCCATCCAACCCACCTGCACGCCCGCCCGGGATGGGCGGCCCAGGGTACCCGCCCAGGGTATGCGGGCGGTTGGTCGGTTGGTCAGTGTGGTATCAAATTTCCCACGCTATTCAGGTGCACAGATTCATTCACTTGGGCGACACGCATTCCAAGCAGTGGGCAGCGTCATCTCTGTGAGCATACTCGTTCGGTCTTTTGGCGGGTGATTGAATTACTATGTACGTTACTTTTCGTCTGCATCTGGCAACCTGCCCCATGTGGTATTGTTTGTAAACAACCATAACGTGATATTCTGCATAATATATCATACATTTATTTCGCCGTGTTATCCATATAACCGTATTCTTCCACAATATGCACTTCATGCCTATAGGGTGCACCTTTAGACGGATAGATCCACGCGCCAGTACATAGCCTTTCAATATATATGGTTAACCGGTCAGCCGGTCCTTTTCAACGCAGTTAATCGGTTACAAAACTTGGGCGGTCTGAACAACCCTTAAAAAATGAAACATTTAAACAGTATATAATCTTCAACAACATACCACAAAAATTTAGTCTATTAATATCATTAAAATTCTAATGACTGACAGTTAATGACCTGCAAATATTTCTTTTTCAAATGAATTATCCAGTGGACTTGTTTTCGACTAAAATACAAACAACAAACAACAGTCACAATTATTTTGCTTCAGTAACATAACAGACATGACTACTTACACCAGTAATAACAATAATGAAAATAACAGCTATAATTTAAACGTAGTAAAAATACTACACACTCAGACCACAAAGACCTGGAAGTTTGAAATATTATAAATTACAAAACTGCTGGCAAAGAGACATGTTAAACACAAAACGTGACATGTCAGGAAGTTCTGACAGACTGTGACATTTTGTGAGATGTCACAACCTACACATTGGCAGCGCCAAGTACTGAAGTTTAAAAAGCACGAGTCATACAAGAACTCATAACCCTTGTTAAAAGTAAAGTAACACTCACAGTCTGAAGTTTGTCCTCCTCAAAATAGATCAACATTAAGCTGTCTGGTCTTTTCTTACGTTTCTTACCGGGTAAGGCTACCCGGTTGCTGACGAATCGGCAACCATGTAGCCAAGGAGCTAGTAGAAGGCAGGTACATCCGTGAAGAAGCTCATCTGGGCATCACGTATCCTTTGCAGACGACTCTTGAAGACATCAACACTGGTAGAGTCAATAGCTTCTTGAGGTAACTTGTTCCATCTGTCAACCACTCTCACACTGAAAAAGTACTTACTCAGGTCCATATGACACCGACTCTTGTTTAGTTTCCAGGAGTGACCACAGAGATGACTGTTTGTCGACTTCTCGAAGAAGATGTCGAAAGGGTTGTTCTAACAAGTCCTTTGACCTACTTGAAGACTTCGATCAGGTCTCCTCTGTTCCGACGCTCCTCCAAGGTCCATAACCCCAGCTTGACCAATCTTTCCTCGTATGGTAGAAACTTTAACTCTGGGAACATTCTTGTGAAGCGATGCTGGATGCGTTCTAACAAGATCTTGTCTTTCTGGTAGTAGGGAGACCAAGCAGCAGTACAGTACTCGACCAGTGGGCGCACCAGTGTCTTGTAAAGACTG
>Ga0056115_1001222_pt1 | contig 11978 bp, 9 predicted proteins | sample WorMetOlspDAHAB1_FD_77007 | JGI IMG/M metagenome (GOLD analysis project Ga0056115, IMG submission 77007) | Marine gutless worms symbiont microbial communities from Max Planck institute for Marine Microbiology, Germany - Olavius sp. DAHAB.1 ... | reverse complement strand
TATTAGTAAGTATTGTATTGAACATCGGCAACTAATTTTCGGTTTGATTGTGAAATATGTCTCAAGACCGAACTGCTCACATTATCATATGCTCACAGTTAGACATTGCTACATTAGTTTGTATTTTTACATTTCCCTCTTTAATTGTTTTTATTTTAATTTGTTAAACTCCTAATTCATTTTTACATCATTTTATTTTCAAACTCCTCCGTCCACGTATTGTAGAAGGCGCTCTCCAAATTTGTCTCGATTGATTGATTGGTTGATTGGCTGTGTGTAGGAACGGCTGTGCGACGTCAGAAGACATGCTGTGGAAACTAGAAGCACTGCAGACGTTCGTTTTCGATCTTCACTGGCCTGACGAAGTGTTTGGTGAGCACATCAACTCGCGACTGCGAACGCTATCCACAGAAATGATCGAAGCGGCCGCATACAGGTGCCGTTCGCCGTTCTGTATGTTGCGTCCACTGAGGTGTATACGTTTTTGTGCGACATGGTAACTGACGAAGAAAGCGAGGGGATTTTAGGCACATTTTATCACCGTTTATGCATGTTAACTAACCAACGAAGAATACTACTGTAATATCGTGATTAGAAGACCAGAAGGTCAGCATTGAGCCAGGTGTTCAGAAGGTCCCAGTTAGGAGTATGTGTCTTGCGAATGAGAGAAAGCCGAATCCCCAGTTAGCGAATACTGAAATGGCGATCGATCAACTAGGTTGGTTGTGAGTCTGGTGGGAAGACATCGTCTCAAAGGTTCTTGAGGAATTGGACATGAAGTCAAAGTGTAACTGGAAATGACTTAATTGTAACGGCAGCTAGGGTGGACGATGCAGTGTGTAGGACTTTCTGAGTTGCGATCAGAGGTCATGAGTTTGAGTTCGGCCCGTTTCATTTTCAGTAAACGTATACTGAGTAATGACAGCTATTCGGGATAGCTCAGTGTCAACTGTTCGATCGTTACGTTACGTCAGTCTGTCGTTTAGTTAGGAGAAACGCGCTATTATCAACGGTGGCATATCGTCTAATGCTGATTGTAGACATGTTGAACAACGTCTCGAATGCCTTGCGAATATATAAATTAATAAAAATTTCTTTGATTTACATCTTCTCTTTTTCAGTTTTTCAATTACGATTTTATTTTACTCATATGATATCCCGGCTGAAAACGAGTTAATTGATGATGTCACAAATTTGGCCACCGATAGAATTATTAACACCAACTTTATAAGTTCGAGTGATTTTTTTGCGCTCCAATTTTATCAATATATTATTCTCATTGACGGATTTTAATAGGATTCAGTGATACTTCGGTTTATAAGTGGCTTACTTTTTGGACCACCATATATTTATGCTAAACTTGATTAAGAGATGCAGAGAGACTAAGACAGAGACATGAGAAGCATCGTGCTGTATCTGTGCGTGTGTGGTCTGCAGGACTCTGAAGGCTTTCGAGACATGGCTGAAGAAAGGTGCTCGTGGAACTGACTACGTGTTTCCGTCGGAGATGCTCGTTCAGATGAATGTGATTGTTGACTTTAAGAACCAGCATCGCTACAACGAGGACGAGTTTCTCGACAAGATTCAGGCAGACATGCGCAGCTCTCTCATGGAACGGGTATCAAGCATTAGCTTACTATGACAAGCTTTATTCGCCGAATTACTATAGGCGTAACTCTTTTGGTGTTTCTGTTAGGCGAATTGTTGAAAATTACATGTAGACTAATTACAGTGGATTTCTTTTTATGCTGTTTTTAGTATTGTTTAGAATTTATGTTTATATCATGACATGCACTTTTACAAAGTTTGCATATTCTTTAGGTCGTTTTGAGGGATTTCGAAAGCTGTGAAATTGTGCGTTAGTACTCACTAAAACATGATACTAAACATTAAAATTAAAAACCTTTCTGCGCCCCTTTCCTAATTGCAAGGGCATAATAATCCGTTCCATTGCCTCCTGGCTCATCCTTGTTGGCGCCTCAAAGCCAAAGGAGTAGGGAATGCGTACATTGTTTATAGGGGGGATTAACACCCCTATATATTTCTGTAACAAAATGTCTACAGGAGCAAACGTACTTTGCGTGTGAGCATATTCGTTTGTGGATGATGTGTTAAGTTGATGAGCGTTCTCGAGAATTCACTGAGCAAATTGTCGCGTTACGATCAAAGTTCTTTGTTTTCATCAATTCTCACTTTGACGGTAAGTACACTGGAATACAGTATACAGCATTTTGTTAACGTCTAACCATCGATGATTTCATATAAAAAGGCTTTATCACGTGTGTGGTTGTGTCTGAATCCAGAAAAAAATGGGGAATTCTCGACTGAGGTTCAGGTTTAAATAATAAACTTAACAAACTGTAATTGAAGAAACAATTTATTATATAAAATTAATATCATCAGTAATTCATATTTCCATTCCTCTTTAAAGCTCATTTTGGTTTCCTTTTTAAAATGTGCAAATAACCGTAGTTTACCCTTCGAATATGTTCACAACCACCCAGTGAACGCCTAGATCTGCCACTGGTGTGTGAACAGCTTGCCCAAAGGCAAAGGCATGTAACACTTATTCTAGGGTGCCACAAGCGGCATACTGCAGCTGCATCGGCGCTTTTGGTGTCACACAGCGGGCGTAAAGCCTATGGGCCGCGGTCCAAGCCCGCGCCCACATACTTTGACCTGCAACCAAAGAGCCATAAGCAGCTCTCCCCCTCATAGTCCATGTAATTACATGGGTTACTACTCATTTGCTGACCCTGGATCTATGGAAGGTTGAGTTGGCCTGGTTGACTGACCCATAGCGGACGGTTTACCCAAAAAGTGGTCACCTGTCAACCACAGATCGGGCATAGATCAGGGAAAGTCCGCCAGCCAAAATCCGACGTCCTAACCACTGAGCCACTCCGCCCAAACGTATATAGGATATAGAGAGAACTCTTTATCGTAAGTGTGGACGCTTTTTGGACTCTTTGTTTTGTAATTATGTTTTTCTCTGTTTATTTATTCTTTTAATATGAAAAGGTGTTTTAATTCATGCATCTTGGGTTGCGTTGCAGAAACCGACGGATGAGCTGAGTCGGTCATACATTAGTTTCATGAGAGTCAGTCTTGATCAGATGCGACAGAACGTTGCCGATGAGCTCTACATTCTCACGCTGTTTGAGGTCTCCTGTTTTCTCTCTGTTGTAGGCCTAACATTAGATTCCTGGTGGTTTTCGTTTAATGCTGTTTTTACTGCTGTATAAAGTTTGTATTCGTGTCTGCGTTTGTTTTCTTGTATTCACGTTAACATTGTATTTTGTTTTCTGTTTTAGCATTTTACGCAATTTTTACGGAGATTTTTAGTGTTATAAAGCTTATTGTTTGCATTCTTTACTCTGTTGCTTTTTCCGGTAATTTTGTTATTTTGAACATTAGCTTTAGGCACTTGTTACTGTGTATGAATCATTACTCCTCATAATGTGTTGGCATACAGTAAACGCATATTGAGCGAATAAATGCAAAAGGGTTTTGCCAGTTTTTGAGAAATTGCAATAGGCCTAATTTTTTGTAGTCACATGTGTGTTGTATGCTTGCGTGTGTAGATGTGGTACACAGCACAGATGAAGATGATTTCCGAATGGCTGACAGAAAGACATGACATCGCACTACATCCGTACCAACTCACCTCCCTACAAAACATCACAAAGGTTTTCACCTCTCAGCTTTCAACTCCGTTATCATTTGAACATCATCATTATTATCCATATCATCCGTATTATCCATGATGCGTTTGTTTGACAGAAGCACGACAGTGAAACCGTAAATTTTAAAAAAGAACAAAAACAGGTAAAATACACATTCAAATTTGTTCGATTCTATAGCCCAAATTCCACTTGGCTCGTCACGTCACGTCACAACACGAAAAAGTCGTGATGTGACGTGCGTGTTGGGCTGATATCCCAACATGCCCATCGTTAGTTATTGTCATTTTTCTCCGTAAACTTCTGATTTGAGAATGAACCTAAACCGCGTCAATAACGTTTTTCGACGATATCAGAGAAGTAATGACTTCAGCATAATGCACGAGCCAAAACAAAAAAAACGAAACGTTTATAACAAAACGTTTGCTATTGACGAGTGAGCGCTGCACTTACGCTTACATGTATGCTGCGTGCGTTGCAGCGTGCATGTTATAAACACGTGTCGTACGTGTCGTGACGTGACGTGACGTGACGTGACGGATCAAGTGGAATTTGGGGTTATGATGGTACCGTCTCTATATCTTTGTTTGTCGGACTGATTTTAAAGACTGGAGACCTGGCTGTCAGGCTTTCATGTTCATCCGTTTTATGTTTCGTTTTTATTTCTTTCGTAATTTTAGTTAACGTGCTTCATACCTTGTTGGCCAGTTCTTTGTTTTGACGTGTGTACACTGTGCATTATTCGTATCACTTAATTTCATTTCATAGTAAGACTGTTTTGTTAACCAATGACAAAGTCCAAGACAAGTTTTTTGTCTATTTTTATTGTTGTGATCTGCTAGAAATGTTATTCCGATTTCGAGCTACAAGGTGTACAAGAAAGCGTTCTCAACTGTAAGACGTACCAGAATATTGCCAGTCGTCTACAGGTAACACTTCAGGACTTCAACGCCAATACTTCATGCTGAGCATGAGTGTAGTCAGCGTGAGCAGCAAACGCTTGAAAATGTTTCGTCATAAATTAAACTGCTGTCTTTGGTCTTGTCACAGTCGTTTATTAATCGCTATTCGCTTTCTTAAAGTTTGGTATTATATTTATGTTAGCGTCAGTCAGGTGATTAGCTGTGGATAATTAGCTGTGGGTACCCCGACCAAGGTGGCCGAAGCTGGATCGGATGGGCCGCGAAACATTACGCACTTAAGTATATGTCACACCTTACGTGCAGTTGGTGTTAGCAGTAATGATTGTATTCAGAATATTCGTCATGCTGTTGGTTGGTTTTATCAGGTGGGCACTAACAGAAGGAAGATTTTGTTAACAGATTGATAACCAGTAACCATGTGCTAGTTTTTTTCTGATTATAATTAGTTTAAATTGTTTTATTGTACACTATCTTTTCTTCTAAGCTTACTTTTTCTGTCTTCTTCTTCTTCATTTTTATGAGAAACAAAATGTTCTGAGACTGTTGTTGAATATTTCGGCATCAGGTGGAAGACGCGACGCAATCTGTGAACCAGTCAGTATCACGGGTCAGCAAAGGCAGCATTAGTGGTCCCAGTGGCGCTGCTGCTATGGCAACCGGACTCATGACCAAGTTCCTCGGCAACGGAATGGCTCGGTTTACCGACAGATAAAAATGTAGGACGTCTTTTTCCGTTATAGTTGATTGATTCGACTGTGTCTAGCTGGGTTAGCCTACCCACCCTAGTCGTCAGGCTTGCTGCACGCGTATATACACCGAAGCCAAAAGTCAACGTCCAACGCCCAAATATTCTGCGACGATCTCAGTGGGTTGCTGCAAGCCTGTGTACTCATACGTGTGCTATTTGCACTTTTTTGCGGCTGACAACGCGCAGAGGTTACGACGAATTGTTCGTCTTCGTCACTTTGTAAAAACATTCCATCGACATTAACAAAGTCAAATTGTTTTTGATGCTATTCCTATTTGTCGAGTGAGGGAAAGCGAGACCACACACGTGGATGTACTGAACGTCACAGCCACTCACTGACTTCACTGTACCAATCATCGTGTTGATCTAGAGATGTCCATTGCTGGGCCTTTGCGTCCGTTCTAATGCGTTAAACGCGGTTATATCCCGCTGTGAAGTTTCGGAGTTTTTCGGGCTTGCATGCCTGCTGAGAAAGTTAGGTGACATCATTTGCGAAGTATTAAAAGCCAGACGGTGTTCCGCTTTATCTCGGGATGATTCTGCTGCATCACAACCGTCCGTCTTTCTTACTGTAAGCCGTTTGATGCAACGCCGATCGCTTGCTGAATAACTTAAAGGCGTTTGGAAATAATCGCCGCTGTGGGTCATTTGTCAGTATACCGACTGCACATAATCGCAGACAACTTCAAATAAGCATCGGATGGAGAATAAGAAAATGCTTCGAAGCTGGTTAACCTTTTCGACGTGTAGCGTTTCGCATTACACCCATCACTGTGTTCTTCGAAGAAATATTGCTATTTCCTGGAGCCAGTGAATACTACGTCTAAAATATCTTACAGTTTCCGTCTCTCCTCTGTAACTAGATGACATTGATATGGATTCGTCGCTTTATTTGTCCGTAATTGGAATTGTTCGTGAGTGAATTTACTAGTAGCCAAATTGAATTGTTTCGTTGGTACTAACCTCAGATAGTCGGTTACTTGCTTCGAATATCGTATCATTGTAGAACATTTATTTGAGCAATGGAGTTATAGTTTATGCATTTGGGTAAAGTTTGAGTGTTATTTGTACATAACCAGTGCCAAATCAGTTGCGTTGTTCCCGGTGGTTAATGTGTGTGGTTGGTTAATAATAAGTCCCTGTTTTGGTTGAAACCCTGCAGGACTACGTGGTGAGTCCCTTGTCATCAGAATGACCGAAAACCCATTCCTTTTAACCATTTCGGCCAAACAGGTACCGGCGGACCAGACTTCCATTATAATTACTGATTTGCGTTTGTTGTGCGGTTTGACTCGGGCCTCGGTTTAATCGATGGAGTGCAATACGCGTTTTGTTGTTACGTTGATAATGACCGCTATGCAGTGGACTACGTCAGTGTGCCGAATGAACGATTAATCCATTTGCTAATTTATGCAGATATACGCCTGCATAAGTTTGCATAAATTAGTGAATGCATTTTCGCCGATACCGATCCGTATTACAACGCTGCAGACTCGGGAGTCCAGCTGCAAGTTACAGCAGCTGGAAACTGCATTTTTCACTCTGCATTAGCACTCGATGTGAAGCTTGACGTGCGTTCGAATACCACGAGATTTGTTTACTAATTGCTCATGTACATATATGCATATTCATTGTTAGCTTTCGAGCGTATTATGCATAATGCATTAGCTGCAATCAGTGTAACGCGGTATTACGCAATGTTGCTCATTACTAGTGTTAGCTGTCGGTGTCTGAGGCGTGTCGCCGGCCGTAGGCGTCGTTTAGCATTGTCCGTCTGTCGTCTCGTCGGCGTCTACAGCGCGTACACTTTACAGTGCGTCGTTAATGTCATTGTTTTGGCGTCTTTCAACATTCTTGTGCCGAAATCCTCCGAACGCTTCTGCTTTCGTTCTCGATTTTCGCCAAACTCATTTATCTCGACTCCGTGGAGACTTGTTGTGCAGACTGACAACTAGTCGAAGCACAACAAGTCGAGTCGTGTCTCTTCAACACGGCTCGACTGTCGACAGCATGCTATCGACTCACTCAGTAGTTTGTCGAGCATGTTGTATCGAGTCGAGCCAGTGGAATTTGAACGTCAACTGTCTCCACGAAGTCGAAGTAGTTGAGTTTGGGCTTTTGTCAGCGATCAAGCTATGCAGCACGAATGCCTGCTTTGTGTATTACAAAATCTTTTGATATATGTTTAATATTAGTTAAGTTAGGGTATCTATTGTCGAAGTTCAAAATTGGGAACAATGTTAACTGTAGATAGTATTTATCATTTATTATTTTAAGCTAATTTTTGTTTGTTGTCTAATATTCTATTAGTGTTCTATACTTTCACGCTGTTAGCACATTCCGAGTTCTCGGCACCTTATGAAATAACAGCTGATATTAGCAATTAGCCATATCCATATGAGTATAACGTCTGTTTTACAGGCAGCCTACTTAGAATTAGTCCTGCAAATGAACTCTGTATAGTAGAACCATGCGTGCAACCTGACTGGAAAACCATAGCTCTTTACGAAAAACTTACTTTCAGTGAATGTCTTCACTTAATACGCCTTTTAGGTCTTTCAAGAACTGGAATGAACAAGCAGCACAATCGCTTCACCGGTACTGTTATAGCAGCGGTGATGCATAGTTCATTACAGTTTAGTGGAAGTTATTATGTCTTGGACAACGCAATTTGTACATCAAACCGACATTGAATACTAAAAATTGGAGCCTATCAAAAGTTCTATACCCATGGCTGGATTGACTGCCACAACTTCTAGGCCCCCCTGTTTACTAGGCCTAATTTCGAATGTATCTGAATTAATGAAATCAGTCAACACAATAACGGCTAGTGCAAATCGGTTTTGTTCTCGCTTGTTTTCGGTTGATACGACAATTTTTCGAATATTTTGAAACCTATTTACATTTCCTCCTAATTTTTCTATTAAACTTTTTGTGAATAGCAATATTCGACTGTACATACTACGCAGACTTCGACTTGCCGTCGCTTTTCATAAACGCATTTTCCACTTGGCTTTGTTGTCGCAATATATATTCCGTGTAATTCACTATTATACAGGTTATACGATCATATACTGAGAAACGGTAACGAGGATGCTGTACTTGCTAGCCTTCATTTTGGCTGTAGTGGTGGTTAGTTAGATTTGTACAGCAGACGTTTGTATACACAGAGATGTTGTGGTGTTCGCTTTTTTGTACTTCTGACCTCCTCTCCCTTCCCAAGCGCACGTCCCTCAACAACACCAGTGTTTCCCTCGATGTGATCGGAGTGTCTGCTACCCGGCGCGTATTTTTACGAGTCGTATAGAATTCAGCTAGCGTTCCTTCAGTGTCATCATATAGTTCAACGTCGACGCAGTTCAGTCGTTTTCAGATCACCCGTCAGTCAACGTAACGTAACGTAGTGTACATGGCGTTTTTCACAGTAACGATTAGTACCGCCTGACTGAAGTGCGGTCGCTTTAAACTGTTTTTTTTCACAGTAGTGGGAATACTGTTCCCACCCTAGCAAGTTAGCACACTTGTTTCCGATGGGTCGGTTGGTACAGTGAAAGGAAGACATACCAGTCTCCTATTATACGCTGTACCAAACGTTATAATTCACCCATCAGAGGCAACTGTACCAACTGTTGTGTTGTTTCATTTGTGAACGGCTGCTGTGTTGATCCTGTCATCTAACAGTTAGTACTTAATGCAAGTCACGTAAATAATTTCTGCTTCAGGTATTATGAGACTGGAATGATCCAACTGGAGGCGCACTGTGTTATTTTTTTCCATCTATTTAGACCAAACCGTACACGGCGTTGTGCGTTTTGATTACGCCAGTGCCACTAATAGCAAGCGTTCTTTCACAAAACGTTATATATCTGTAGTAGTACAAATGTACAATGCTATGTTCGAAAGTTTACGTTTAAACGTCATAGTAAAGTCCTTCCTGAGCCACACTGCTTACAGGTCGGTGCTGATCGGTGATTTCACAGGCAAACACCAGCCAAAGCTGAAGAACCATGGAAACGGAGGGTTAGTGCGTCGCGCGGTGTGCCTGTTTACCTCCCAGCCCTGTGCTGCGTCAAATTATACTGCTTAGTAATAGAGGCAGATATGTGTGAACGACTTGCCCTGGGTCGCGGCTGGAAATAACACGCTATCCATATCCCGATAACAAGTCCAACGCCCCAACCAATAGCAAAACATGCAGAGCTTACTCGATACACTGTTATCTTGGTGTCGGTGTGCTTGTGTGCAAGAGAAATTTGCTCAGTGTAAATCCTAGCAATAATTTGGCGAGCTGCTGTTCAGTTGGTGGCTAGGTCAATGATTCCCAGCGTACGGTGTCCGAAGAACAGTGCGGTTCGTTTGCACGAATACTTGATGGGTTCATCGAGTTATTATAGAATGTGCATTATCGGCATATTTTACAATAAATAGATGTTGTCTTCACTCTGCTCTGTTACAGTTACAAGAAGGTAACGGTCGTCATTCGCAAAGGCAAAAATGTTGTAAATAAGCCACTGAATCCCAGATCTAATATATAGTGTGGGCCCAAAAAGTAAGGCCCCATAATAATAATATATCGCGTTAAAACCTGCCAATTACGTTTGATTTTCGAGTCGGATTTGACTGTAAAAGCAGCATAAAAATATTTTACGTTAGTACTAAATAGTCGATAAGTGACCTGATTTTTGACATCATAAATTATTTTGCTCAAAGCTGCGATTTGGTAAAATAGGTGTAAAAGATAGAATCTTAGTCAATAACATCTATAAGATGACACAGGAGTGGATTATACAGCTTGCTAAGGCAAACTGATGCAAAAAGGGAGAGCTGACGTCAATAACACTTTATAACCCATATCACAGCTTTGCAGGTCATGAAAGTAACTGACGTCAGAAAATTAAATCACGCACTGAATTTTAATACCAAATGATAACATTATAGTGCTATTTTGACACTTTCATTTTCCAATCTCATTGAAAGCTTTTAATACGAAATAGTGCATCCTACTGATAAATTGGTAGGGCTTACTTTTTGAGCCACCCTCTAGTAACGGGTCTGTTCAAAGGAAGCTTATCTCGGCGACGGTTAAACGGGAGACCCAACTAGGCTATAATGCGACCACCATATTGGCTGGATTGCCAGCTCGAACAGCACGTTTAACCAGAATTAAGTTAGTCTCTGACTTTCTTAGAAACAAGCCTACTGTTACGCAAAACGCACCGTTTCTTCTCCAGCGAGACCATCGTGTGTGATTAAGCCATTACTGTGGTGAAATAAGTGCACCACTGGCAACCTATGTTCAACCGTGCTTCATCGTACTGTAAGAAACCAGTTCATCTCCAGTCAGTCAAACTATGGCTTCAATCATTTCAGTGTAAGATTTTGATATTAGCAGACGCGGCATCAGACAAACAAAACAATTTGCGACTGTCTGCAGTTCTGTTCTAAGCAGTCTCCATTGCCTCGTCCACGTCACCATCTTTGTCTGTGACGTCAGCTGAGGTCGCGTCCACAGCAGTTGTGGTGGCTTCTGTTGTTGACACGGCACTATCGGCCTCTACCGTCGCTGCAGGCCTGAACACGTGCAAGTCAACAAATATCGCTGCAATGTTCAGATCACTCAAAACATCGACAGACTACGACGTTACTGTTAGCAGCCAGGGGAGGATAAGTAGGTCTGTAAGTAAGTAAGTAAGTAATTAACAAAAGCAATAGTTTTCCATAATTCCATAGGTCTCTTCACAGACATAACAGAAAGTTAAGAACAGAACGGTTGAAAAGGCGAGTTTTTAAACGAGAGCAAAAAACCCGTAAGATGTGATGTGGCGCGGTAGGCAAAGGCATATAACACTTATATAGCGCCACAAGACGCATACTGCAGCTGCAGTGGCACTTTTGTGTCACAGACAGAGTGGGCGCACAGCCTATAAGCAGCAGTCCAACCCACGCCACCAAACAGCCATACAGCCCTGGTTTGCCGTTTGATGGTCTCCACTCCGTAATATATGTAATTACATGGATTATTACTCATTTACCAAGCCTGGAGGAATGGAAGGCTGAGTTGGCCTGGTTGGCTGACCCATAGCAGAAAATTTACTGGTCATCTGTCAACCACAGAACAAGCACGAGTCAGGGAAGGTCCTCCAGCCAAAAACCAATGTCTTAACCACTGAACCACGCCACCAGCACTCTAGTGCGTTACCGACACGGGCAGCGACAACCCAGTCTTATCGAGGGTCATCACAAACACAGTATTCATATATAAAAACTTGTGTTGAATTTTAGACTATTTCTTCTATTAAATTTTTACTAGACCCACAATTGCGAATGTGTTGTGACTGCCACTGTAAGTGGAAGCAGACTACAAGATACGAAAGTCGTCGCTTAACACGTTATCATAACTTCTGATTCATTATTTATTACTTACACTGGAGCGTCAACAATTTCAACAATTTCTTTGTCGCCATGCTCCGAGAAGCTGTCTCGGCCTGACCCCCAGTGGCACAGCCAGGATTTTATTTCGGGGAGGGGGGCACACAGTGACGAAACATTTAACATACTGTAGCTAATTATCGCTAGGGAGGGCCTATGTCATGTGAGCTAACTAAGCTGTTTTGGTCAGACGCC
>Ga0056115_1001221_pt1 | contig 11986 bp, 7 predicted proteins | sample WorMetOlspDAHAB1_FD_77007 | JGI IMG/M metagenome (GOLD analysis project Ga0056115, IMG submission 77007) | Marine gutless worms symbiont microbial communities from Max Planck institute for Marine Microbiology, Germany - Olavius sp. DAHAB.1 ... | reverse complement strand
GTAATCAATTGTGCAAAGTTTTATCGTAATCGGTTGAGGGGTTCGGATTCTATGAGTGGTCAAAGTTTGACCATTCCCATAGGAATGCGATGTCGCCATTAACACTACTGGAACTAACGTTCCCGCTGTGATTTCATGCGTGACCTACTTTTTGACGTCAATAACTATGCCTGACCTGCAAAGTAGCAATATGCGTCACATACGGTAAATGATGTCAGCGCTCCCTCTGACATCAGCTCCATTTAACCAACTCTGAATTCTATTCCTAAACCATCTATTAGTTGGAGTTTTATGTAAAAATGCCGTTGATTTCCATATTTTATCTTTTTTTCTGGCTTTAAATGACGATTCTGTCATATATATTGATTTTACCCATGTCGCAGTTTCAGACACAGCAACTGATGACGTCACAAATTAAGTCACACGTAGAATATTTAATACACACTAATAACATTCTTGTGCTCATTTTGTACTCAAAATAGGTGAGAAATGTAGCCACACTGGCAATTTTTACTACAATTTAATGATGATTCTTCATAGTGGCTTACTTTTTGGGCCACCCTCTATGTACTAGTTAGCCGCTTTTATTGTCTTTCTTACATTTTAACGATTTTCATAATAATTAAAAATAAATAAGCACTTTTATACTTTTTAGCGACGAAAAAACTTGGTTTAAAAACCTCATATTTAACACTGCAAAATCTGGCTTTTGCAGTGCACACAAATTATACTTAGCCTACATGTATTTTACTGTTTTTTTTCCGGCTGGCAAGTTGCAAATAAAATCGCGCAGCCCCAAGTTTCCACAAAAGTCCAACAATTCGTCAATTGACTGCAAAAAAACTGCAACCTAAAATGAGAATTTGCAACCGGAAACAGAAAGTAACGAGTAGGCTACACGAGTAGTTTACTTCTCGAGTGTTACTGGAGTACTCGCGGCAGCCCTATTTAGGCCCTACTATCTGTTCGCCAAACAGTGGCCCATTTGTATGTATTAAGTAAGCAGCACATCTGTCTGAAGAGTGAAGTTTTCCCAAGCATCTACTGGCCGGTCAAAGCCGCACCGCCGCGTTTGATGCAGCCTCTGCAACTGCGGGTGCTATTATTGAACCACTGGCTTCCAGGCGTACAAACATCACACAGCTGTAGACCTACAACTTGAGCAGCGCCTCGTTCCTGCCAGCCGAAGCCTATACGTATTGGCCTTGTACAGATCGCGTGTGGCCTGCACAAAGTGCTGCACCGAAATGCATAGGACCTGCACTGTTACAAATTACAATAGCGATAGGCGTAGCCTCATGAATGGGTTTGGCAATTTATGGCAATTGTAACTGCGTAACCCATGAACCGATTAACAAAAAAATGGACATAATTACATTGGAACTTGTTGCCGAACAATTTCGTCAACTCGAACACCTTGGCAACTTTTAAAAAGCGACTGAAAACTCACCTTTCACGGCGCTGCGTCATGTGAAACGTTCTTGAAACCGAGCGCCTCTGCGTTTCTCGTTATGACGCTATATAAGTTGTTATCATTCATTCATTCATTTATTCATTGCTGATATCACCGCGTATGCCAATAGAAGTTGTTAAAAAGAAGCTTTATGTAATATGATGAAATATTCACCTACAAATCTTATCGATATTTGCACTTATTGAGATTGTGGTCAACAAATACGATGCCGGAACACCAGGAACGTGCAATGATGCATGCAGCCAAGCTGCAGAGATGTGGGCCCCACAGCAGCAAACCCTCACGCGACGAAAGCAACGCTGCTAAACTCCTCGTTCTGACAAGCAAGCTATATTGCACGTGTTTTCGTGGGCCTCAAGCCATTTTAAACTTATTCAAGTTACCAAACGTAATTATACAGGGTGGCCCAAAAAAGTAAGCCACTATGACTAATCGTCATTAAATCGTATTAAACCCGTTATTATATGGCTAGAATTTGCATCAATTTCGATTACAAAATGAGCACAAGAATATAATAAGTCTGTATTAAATATTATATGTGTGACCTAATTTGTGACGTCATCACCTGTGTTTGAATCTGCGATATGGGTAAAATCAACGCATCTGATAAAACCATGTCCAAAAACCAGAAAAAAAAGAGAAAATATGGAAATATGGAAATAAAAGAAATTTGACATAAAGCTCCATCTAAAAGATTGTTTTGGAATGAAATTCACAGCTTTCTAAGGCGAACTGACGCCAGAGGAAGCGCTGACATCATTTACCGTATCTGACGCATATCGCTAGCCTGCGCGTCCGGCATAGTTATTTAGGTCAGAAAGTAGGTCACGCATAGAATATCTAATACCAACGAATAGTATTATAGTGCTTGATTCATACTTTAATTTGACGAATAAATCTAATCTCACTGGCAGGCTTTAATACGATATAATACGATTTTTTTGATAATTTGGTAGTGGCTTACTCTTTTGGGCCACCCTGTAGGCAAGGCCTATTAAAAACGAGCTCCATGTTTTTCAGCGGTTCGGAAAAATCGGAGATAAACGAAGGTTAGAAGGGTTATCGATCCATGGATCCAAAGTTGATCGTATGCCGATGTAAAGTTTATAATCTGACGAAATTTTGCATTTCGCTACAATCTGTGCTTGACGCCCGGTGGGGTCGTGACGCTGTTTTAATGTCGCAAGGCGTGAGGAACACACTGAAGGACCAAATTTCCTTGGCACTACAAAATGTATATCGGCATATATGGGATCTCAACGTTATTCTATTTTCGCTGTTTGCAGTCGCCATCTTGTAGGTCAGGTGTGTTTTACCAAAGTGATGACTGTGACACCGTAAACTTAGGCCTAACTATGGCTGCCAACTGTTCTGTATTCGAAATATAGCATTTTCGAATATTTTTGGCAGATTTTTTCCTGAAATTCCCGCATGTTATTGTACTAGAGCCTATTTGCACACAATTTGATCTCACAGTGGCGGTTAATATGCGGCTGCATATGTTATCAATGTAGCATATTGCTAAAATCGTTCTTGTAAGTTATTACATTACTAAAACTATGTTGATAGTTGTAGTCAGACCTGTAGAATTAGTGCACAGTAGTACTGCAGTGGACACTGCACTCTATAGCAGTGCTCGCACGTAACTCGCTCGCTAGCTCGCAATAACCCGAGATCATCGATAAGCGATCTCTTTACATGTAGCGGTCAGTCAAGGCTTCTTTTATTGTACGGTCGTTTCTAATTTTCACTGGGACGAATGCCAGTGAAGCAATAGATGAGAGCCGCTTAACAATGCATACATGAACATTTATGGCTACTGTATATAGTCCAGTCCAAGAAAGGGAGCGAGGCTGGAATGGAAAGGTTAAGAGACTGAGCGTGGAGGAAAGCACAATAACTTTTTTATTGCTAATATATTATAAAACATTATGCACGCAGTCAGTCGTTGTGCTATACATGCTTCAGTCGTTCATGTCAGGCAACTTAATTGGCCCGCAGAACAACAAACAGGACAATGTGCTGGTGAAATAACGCTGCATGCCCTGGCCCAGTAATCGGGTCCATGCCTGACTGTGACATGATCGTTGTTTTTTTACAGAGCGCAGCCGGCAGCAGAGGCTGACGATTTATCACGGCACAATAGCAGATCGTCGCCGGCAATACATCATCACGCCTGTAGATCCAGCAAGCGCTGTGCGAGGTATAGTAGCTTGTCGTCTCGATCATCATGTCCGAGGCAGTGTCGACTACGAACCCGCCGCCGCCGTCACAGCCGGGAGGTGGCGCTGCAGTGATGAGCACCTCGGTGCCGACTGCTGAAACGATGACCTACCAAGAGCGTCGCATGTCTGGCCAGGTTGCGTTCGGTTACGAGACTGGACGTCGGAGAACATCAAGTTTCGGCGCCTATACTCGCGTCGTTGTGGTCGCTGTGGACCCAAGCGACAACTCGAAGCAAGCCTTCGACTGTAAGTTCTGCTTTATACGTTAGATGTATTCCTGTCATGCATATAATGCACGCTTGGGTAACCGGACGATTCGCGGACAAACCAAATCGCGGTCAGTTAGTTCGCGGACGGCGGACTTCACCGTTTGTTTTTATAGAAAAAAAAATCACATGACGATTATCTAATTCCAGTTTTCCGTCGTCTTTTGAATATTGTCGTCTCAAACTATCCAGTCCGCGAAATGACTGGGACTGGCTGTGAATTGGTCTGTCCGCGAATCGTCGTTTACCCAGCATGCGATGTGTCACAGATGCCAATAGGCTATACAGTCTTTATAACTTTGAAAAATTCGATCGATTTGAACCTTCTTCGGAAGCACGACCGGAGACTGGAGGACCGAAAATGCGCCAGTATAGTCTAACAATTAAGAAAGAAGCGTATAACATGCAGCATGCTTGAATACAATAATAACATAGCATCGACAGTCTGACATCTCATGGCGCAGTTCAGTTTTTCGTAAAACGGTCCAAATTAAGTCGCGGATGGACAACCTCAGTCGGAAATTTAAAGTCAGTGCAACTGCATGCACAAGATGACATAAAATATTCTGCAATGAAACACACACGTGACACGCTTTTATCTCGCTGTTGCTCACGTGAACTGATGGTATAATTATTATCAGGCTATATGGCTGTGTCGCATGCATTCCGATTTTGGCGTCTGCTCACTGTATCGGGTCCAATGGTCACAGGCTGACAGCCGCTGCTACGTGTTTTGCATTGTCTTTTGCTGGTCTTGCATTTTACACGTCTGCATTGTATTAAACATTCAGTATAGGCATACTATAAACACCGGCTTTACGTTTAATATCCACTGACCAATGGCGCTAACGTAATTGATAACTAAATTTGGAGAGAAATATGCTGCCACGCGTCGGTGAAAGTGTAAACCGTTAATAAATAATTGAAGCATCGTCTGATCGATGTCATGGCATGGCCTCAAGAAAACGTCTTCGCTTACTTAGTGAGTGACCCAAACAGATCATACGTCATACATTGTCACATCACAGGACCACATTTGGGTTATTTAGTTTACTCCAGAGTGTGTATACGCCTACGCTAAGTGCCAACTTTTATTGTTTTTGTGAACGTTAACAGTAGTCCGATGTTCTAGTGATTTTGTCCTCTCTAAGTACTTAAATATATTAAAATAGAGTTTCCGTCTGTTGTATTTCATGATGGTACACTTTATGCGAAGACATTGGAAATGTTTTTAAAAGTGGTCATTAATTATTTGTCACAAGTTGTATAAACGCATGTTTCGTGGCAAGTGGCTCACGATATTCTTCATGATCGTATACCGTTTTTGTATAATATTAACCCTTGTAATATCATGCATGTTTCTGCAGCACTATAATAAGCCCGAGTTTCTAGTGTCTTGCTGTTTGTTTGTCTACGCGAGCAAAGACTTAACAGAAGATTATGCATTACTTAGTACGTCAGCACCGGAGTAAGAGTGTAAAGCTTCCTACGTTTTTGATCAGGCCGACTGTGTGGTGAACAGAGTCTATAGGTCTGGAACAGACATGTGATTGGTCAAGTGCAATTCTCATCGGTCAGCGGACTCCGCATAAATAAATGTGTATGTGAACCGAAGAAAGTTAATGCGCCGAAAATGCACCTAAGCCAACCAGCGTGTGAGTTTTGATTTCAGCGGGTGCAATACAAATGCCGAGAAAGTTTACGACATTGGTTACTTTTGATGCTAGACTCAGTCTGCACTGATCTCTCTCTCTCTCTCTCGCTCTCTCTCGTTGAATGACCGTGCCTTTGTTAACGATTGACCACCTGTAACAAGTCAACGCATAGCAGAAGCTTGCCGACACTGTCGGTATACTGAATGTACTCTAGATACCATTTTTGTTGTGTCGCCAGTTCTACCGAGAAGATCGAACCATTGCACGTAAAATCAGTCATCATCATCACGTTCGTTTAACACAAGTTGTCAAACGCAACCATTACAATGAATATTGACGCCAAGTTAAGCTCTGTGTAGATTCAAATTAAAATATGCAATATTTACACTAGAGTCATATACATCAAATAGGCATTACAAATGCAAAGTTTAAAATGTTGCCAATGGAGCATGTGCAAACGTCTCAGAGAGTTGGCCGTCAAGCCGGCAAAGGAATGTGGACGACGTACACCGGCAACAGGGTAGCGGGTAAATTACGCCCAGCATACTTACACTGCAGTGTATTTTGAACTGTTCAAGATATTAACACGAATTTTTTTTCACCTGATGTGTGAATAAATTTTCTATACCTTTATGTTACCGGAAATATCACATGACCTCCGTGACATTTATGACGTCAACGAAAATTCTAAAATATTAGCGACAACTACCACAACCTAAACTTAGCTGCATTTCAGTCACCATCAATGCATTGTGCAGCACTTCAAACGTTTTGTTTGCGGCCGACTGTAAAACGGTCATGCTGGTGTACCACCTCGTGTTCAAAATCCAAGATGGCAGTCGAAAACCGGAAGTATATACAAATAACTTTCCTATAGTTACAAATACCGATGTTGTTCCATGGCCGAAATGGCGTTACCAATCAAGCCACATACATGTATCCAGAGCGAGGGTGGGCGACACCGTTTTCTACCGAATATCACGATGGCGAACAAGAACCGGAAGTAGTAATAACTTAGCAAGTTTCAGCGATAACAACATAATTTCAAATCTAAAAATATGATCGATATTAAAACAACAACATGTGACCTAATGCGACAAAGATCGACACATTTTCTACCGTTGAAGTCAGCATGGCGGCAGAACCGGAAGTACTTATAACTTCGCTATTGCAAAAGATGGAAACATCGTTCCAAAGCCTAAATTGGGTTACAAAGTTAGACCCGTGTACGCGACGTCGACCGACAGCGGGCGACACCACTCTGTATAATATCCAAGATAGCGGACAATAGCCGGAAGTGGTGATAACTTGACTGTTTTTGCAAATACTGTTGTCGTTCAAAATCCAGAATAGGCCTATACACCAAGCCACATAAACATACGCTTAGGTCGATAATGGGCGACAACTTCCGGTTTGATCCCTTAGTGATTTCTGTGATACGCACATCGTTGGCATACATTCCATCGGATTTATTATGTGCGGAACCTATAAAATAGATCTTTACGCGGTCCTGATAAGTGCCGTATACGGTGCGATATTATTACTTCCGGTTCCTGTCCGCCATTTGAAAATGCTCGAGTATTGTTGCCCACATTGTGATATACTCATCTGTGGCGAATAACGTTCAGAGCTATGAAATTTGTCAACGTTACAAAACAAAACGTTACGTACGTGTTTCATAGCCATTGATGCTTGCAGCGGTAAAGTCCGTTTTTCGGACTTACAAAATTCACTTTATAGACCCGTTGCTAAAAACCGGAAGTATATTGATGCCGTCACTTGCATCCGAAGCCCAAGTTATTCAGTGACAATGTAGCAGAAAACAGCTGTCACGTTCCGCTGATAACTGAGATTTTGCAAAAACCACCCCAGGGGGTAAATTACCCCCTCCCCCTGTTGTTGGTGTGAGGATTAATACGAGAATTTAAAAGCATGCGAATAATGAAGTCAGTGTCATCTGTCATCTGCGTGTCCGTTCTTATTGCCCGAAATCTGTCAATCTTATAGCTGAATAATTTCGCGTCTTACACGTTGTAACAGTATTAATCAGGTGCAGGTTGAATCCGCATCTAACCGCCCGTTGGCTGGCATACTGACGCTTATTGGCCCACCACTTATAATGAAGAGGAAGGGAATCGATGAAGTACACAGCTATAGGCCTACAGCTGATGCAACCGGTTGTTGCGGAGGCGTATATCTCATGCGAGTGGCGCCGAAACAAAGTTGAAAGTAGGGGGCATGTTCGGCGCTGCGCCGGAATTTTTTTTTGTCGTGCCCCTCCACTTTCTGGTTCTTACAAGTACAATTAGTTATTTTCATTTCGACGCCCTTGCCCTTGTAATGACTCTAGCCATGTCACTGCGCCTTATAAATTGTCGTTTTATTATTATTATTATTATTATTATTATTATTATTATTATTATTATTATTTCGTGATGGTCAGTACAGTTTGGTCAGTTTCTCGTTTGTTGTTCTTCTACTCACGGTGCCCTTCCGTGACCAGCCATTTGTAAAAGTTGGGACTACGTGCCACCCGTGCCCATATGGAGTCGGCGCCACTGTCTCGTGTGTAAAAACATGTATCTTCTCGCCCCTTTCCTGCAAGGATGGCTCATTACGCCGATCAGATGTTAATTGTTCCATGTCGCAGGTCCACTTCGACCACTTTACTCTAAGCAGTCTCTATATCGTGTGAGTTACGGATCAACACTCACTCAATGACTCTCTGTTCTAAAGACAAATGGGCACTGACGTTTTGTTGCATACTTGCTTCACCGTCAGAACTCAATCCAGTCTATAGACCTTGGCATTTTTAAACGAATTTTTAGAACTACACTATTCACTGTTTGCTTCCATTTTTCTTTCTCCAAAGCTTAGTGCTGCATTTGGAGCTGAAATTCATCCTTCGGTTGACACGAAATCAACATTTTAAGTGCACGAATTGATTTCACAACTGCGAAAACTCATTTATAGCTGCACATTGTACACAACTGCACACTAAAAAGTCCCGTTAAAAACCTCTAAACATATTTGTGCGAATAATTTTAATGGCGAAGTTGCTAATTGCGTGGCGTAGGCCTATAGTGTAGGCATTGAACTACACAGTTTGTGGTTGCTATGCAGGGTATCTGGCCAACGTCTGGAAACTCGACGACCTCATCGTACTTGTTCACTGCCCAGAAAGTCCTCGACTCCCAACACTGTCGTTCAAAAGTAAGCAACCTGTGTCTGTGTCTGCCTCTAGATACTGTTCTTGTGTGCTGTACGCAAGGGTGGCCAAAAATCGACAGGACCACTAAGACCTGTATTCGTCTGATTAGTTAATTGATTAATAAAATCAGTTAACTTATAAGCTGAGTTATTCAAAGACGCGGACAATTTTTGGGCCACCATGTACTGTAGGCTACTTGCTAAACCGATTGTTCCAAAAATTAGCCAGTATATATTAACCTATACAGACCTACACACGACAATGGCTCTGTGATGCATTTGTCAAATTAACAATGAAACAACCAGTACACGATAAAGTAATATTCCATGACTTTTCTCACATGGCTTAGTTTTTCCCACTTTAATCAGGTTTTGTACGCATTTTATTTTAATTTTTATCGATATTTTGCGTGCAATTTTAGACCACCGTTTATACCATGACCATTTATGTTTAATTTAAATGATATAATTGATTAAGATTTGACACAACTGTTGTCAGCAATAAACTGCTTGCAGACATGGTATCTGCATTTTGAATCGATGTAGCGTACCAATACGTTGCTCAGCGAAAAGACAAGCACTCTTCGTCTTGATAAAGAAAATGCAAACAATGTCAACTGTTCATAATTCCGAATACAACAGCAATTGTATTGCAATTAGTCATATTATTTCGGTTGTTAATCAGAACTCGGTGTAGAAGCTAGTAGCCAGTACCACGTCGTTAACATGCAGAAGATTTAGCTTTCCCAATTTTTAGTAACAAAGTTGAGTCACCTGTGAAGTGTGTCCGTGGAGCTTTCTAGGGGCCAATGAAATGCTATATGCATAGTAATTGCTGGCCTATTCCAGTGGTGTCCTGATAATCGCTCCTCAGGCATCTCCCGCAGACACCTGCCTCTCCGGACATCTGCTCCTAGGTCATGCCCTCTCAAACATCCCCTGTAGCTCTTCCTTGCCTTGGGTCATACAGCATGCAGCATTAATTGACTGGGAAAATAACAGCTATTTAATATTCGAAAACGTATATAAAACCAAATTACACTCTCCAAGTCATGCTTCTACCATTTACCTTCGTTCAGGCAGATACATCCATCTCCAGACAACACCATCGCGGCTTCCATTGCTTCTGCAGTAGTGTCATCACGTTTTGACTCTATGGAAACACATTCTCGCCTGCAACGAGTTCAGAACTCGCTATCCACCGTGTCTTGCCGACCTCTTGCAACACCATTGTGCCACGCCATAACCTCGATTCCGGTTCATGAGCCTTCCGTGTTTTTGCCCCAAGAATTTGGAACACCTTACCATGCAGTTTCCACCCTTTGATCGTTACTGCAAGTTACTCACTGCTGTTAGACGTAACCTGAAGACTTACTGCTTTCAGCTGCTTTCGCAATACCCTAGCGACCCAGCCACAAAGTTGAAGTTCGACGGGGAGATGTCCGCGGCGACGGATGTTCTGTACGAGAGGGTCGACTGACCGGGGAGAGTTGTCTGGGGAGGTGTGCGGTGAGCGAATGTCCTACCTTCTATGCCAGTAGCTGAATTGCTAAAATTGAGTTATTAATCGATGTATCACGTATGCAAAATTATCCAAAAAATATCCACTTCGTAAGTATTGTGTTTATTACGCTTATTATATACAGGGTGGCCCAAAAAAGTAAGCCACTACCAAATGCTCAGAAAATCGTATTAAATCGTACTAAAACCTGTCATTAAGATTATATTTATTCGTCAAATTAAAGTATCAATCACGAACTATAATATTATTCGTTGGTATTAGCTATTCTATGCGTGACCTACTTTCTGACCTCAATAACTATGCCTGACCTGCAAACTGGTGATATGCGTCAGATACATTAAATGATGTCAGCGCCCTCTCTGGCATCAGCTCACTTTAGCAAACTGTGAATTCTATGTCTAAACGATCTTTCAGATGGAGATTTATGTAAAAAATTTTATATTTGCATATTTTCTCTTTTTCTTCTGGTTTTCAAACACAATTTTATCCGATGCGTTGATTTTACCCGTATTGCAGCTTCAAACACAGCAAGTGATGGTGTCACAAATTAGGTCACATGTAGAATATTTAATACAGACTTATTATATTCTTGTGCTCATTTTTTAGTTGAATTTGATGAAAAATCTAGTCATAATGGCGGTTTTAATACGATTTGATGATGATTCGTTATAGTAGCGGACTTTTTGGGCCACCCTGTATAGGCTATGTTTGTGCATAGGCGGTTTTCAGCCACCTGTCGACGACTGGAAAAAAATTCTGGACGACATGAACACCAAAGCACGAAAACTGGAAGAAGAATATGAAATCACATGCACAATGAGGAAGGTTTGACTGCATTCTGTTTCCTATGAGTCCCAACTTATAAAACGAAGATGAGAAATAAGTCGCGTTATTGTTTCACCCTGGCTCGTCCCCTCCAGAAAATTCTTCTGGATCCGCCCCTGCAGTTGTATCTGACGCAACAGCTTACTAGGAATTCCACAAATCTGCGGACATGTCGAGGTGCAATTATATCTTTGTGTTACGTTACGGGGATTAGCGCCGGATATATATATAGTCATAAAACGGCAATGTTTTGACTATATGTAGGCCTACATTGTATATAGACCTATAGCATATCCAGAGACTTGAATGTTTTTGGGGCGAGGACTTTCTAAAATGGTGGGCTATAGACTGCGCAACATAATAAAGCACCAAAATTAAGCCTGATCGAACGCACAAAAATAATAATATTAACGAGCAAAACGTGCAATGTCTTTCTTTTATGGTTTATGAACATCAGTTACTATTGGTAGCAGACAATGGGTCTAAATGACCTTAGTTGCCTGTGTCACCAAACTTGCCTGTGGTTACGTGTTACCTTGTGGTTACCGGGTATGTGCATAACTAATAAATATTCTTGTATCACCTGCGGGCTGTCCGCTGCTACAGAGATCAGATCATGATAGGATTAGCACTGGACTCTAAAGTTAGTTTCAGTCGCGTCGTGACGTGAGTGTATGGGAAGACGCTGGTGACTCTGGTTTTCGTTTCGTTTCTGTTTGATAGTTTTAGTACTTAGTCTAAGGCTGAAGACACACGGGGTCGAAAACCGGCACCGATTTTCGACTCCGGAAACCGGCGCCAGTTTTCGG
>Ga0056115_1001219_pt1 | contig 11993 bp, 6 predicted proteins | sample WorMetOlspDAHAB1_FD_77007 | JGI IMG/M metagenome (GOLD analysis project Ga0056115, IMG submission 77007) | Marine gutless worms symbiont microbial communities from Max Planck institute for Marine Microbiology, Germany - Olavius sp. DAHAB.1 ... | reverse complement strand
GTCAGAAAGCTTCTGGTTGCAATCGTTTTGAATATTCTGAGTACCATGTTTTACAGTAGAATGATCAAAATCATTAGCTAACATGACCGTGAGTGACTGCGTCAGTCTGTCGCCCAAACGGGGGAGCCGGAGCCTCTCGACCCCCTCTAAATCCACCGCTGCCATGGGGGTGGCAAAACCTGCCCCGAGCGGAAAGTACCGCTGGTCTGCCGTTGCGTGCAGTATTTTTGCCGATGTGAATCGGAATTGTCATCCATCTGCATGTTGAAAATTTCAGAATTGCACAACCTGCTTCCATTTCAGCCATCAACAATGTAGATGAACGGATGCAGGCACAGCGTGCCTCTATATCCGTATCTAGAAACTGTAGACTATGATACTAATGTAATTTTTTTCAACTATATACTCTGATATGTTTCCGGTTCCAGTTAAGTCTGCAGTCCAGTCAGACATAATATCTTTCCCTGCCGCTGAACACGTAGTATTGCGTTTGGAGCTGAAAATGACGTTTCTGTTGATACAAAGTCAGCATTTTCACTGCCTCACACATTGTATTTTACAGCAGTGCTGATCAGCTTACAGCTTGCACACTTGTGTGGATCTGCTCACGCTAAAACATCAGATCTGCATGTCACAGAAACGTTCAACTAGACAAAACAGCAACCGTGGCGCAATTTGGGAAACCGAGGGCGCATATTCCGCACCCCACTTTTTTGTGGGGGCGGCGTAAAATGCCCCTACCACTTTTCCAACTACGAACCAACCCACATTGTTTGGAGTTGATTATAAATGCCAGAAGTTGGTCAGTGCAGTTCAGGGGCCCGATTTACAAAGATATTCAAAGTGTTACTTAGGAGCTACTTAAGGTAAGTGGTAGGCTGGAGCCCGATTCACAAAGAATCCTAAGTTTCTCGTAATCCCAAGTTTGTCATGAGATTCTTGGTAAATTCGCACTTAGGATCCTAAGTTCCACAGTGGAACTTAGGATAAGTGCGAATTGACAAAAAAAATCTTATGACGAACTTGGGAGAAACTTGGAATTCTTTGTAAATTGGACTCCAAGTTATTTTAAGTTTAATTAAATTTGGCGTCAAAATTTAATTTAAAACATAACCTGAACCACTTATCTTCTGTTTTCCATACAAACCATCTGTTTCTGTTCCCCCCAAGTGAGTGCCTGCAGAGGAGGAAAGTGTATGGAGTGTATCGATTTGTTAATGCTGACTGACCATTGCCCCGTACGTGTTGTATGAACTGGTTGAAATGCAAAAACCCGATGACGACACAAGACAAGGAATTCGCAGAGTGGCGGTAGCATGTGCGAGAAGTTACGAAACGATAACATTGCGAATCGAACGATACAAGTAGGCTACTAGACACGATCGTTATCGGCTGATAATAGCTGATAATATCGTGCTTCGTGAGAGACAGAAAACCCGACCGAAATACATTATTAATATCACTAAAATACCGTCTGCGAAATTAAAAAAATACGACGTCAGCTGACACTGAACAAATTACCCTCGAAGTATCAACTGTGCTACACGCTTGGGCACTGACAGAAAGTGCACTTGCTAAAAACGATGATGTACCTGTATTTTCAAAAAAAATATCAGCGAGTAGCGGTATAGTGGGCGGATAAAGGTTGGATGTTTGGATGGACTTTAGTGCCAGACTGCGTCCAAGACAAACGGACAGACAACCGGAATCCAATTTGGTGCATTTTAGCCTTAAACTGTGACATCTGGTGGCAATAATTTGAATTATTTTCCTGATAATCAACTGACCAAACTTCATATATTTATTGGTCGATTCCAGATTTGTATCCCCATTCAAATTTCTATTAAGCATCGCGCCTCGTTCGCCATAGGATGGATTGGACGCCCCTGACAGACACGACGGAGGTGTCTGTCTCTTAGATGCAGTTTGACACTAAACGTTACTATAGTTAGCTACATCGTGCCGTTTACAAAAAAAAACTTTGTTAGGTTAAAAGGCGAGAACGTTAGAAGACAGGCCTATGTACGCTTTGAGCAATAATGTGAGAATGCTGAGAATAAGACAATAAAGATACAGGGAAAAAAACGCAATTCTGTACAGCAATACAACACAGTAAAACCAAACAGTTAAAGACACCCTGGACCTGCGACACTGCTGTGAGACAGGGTGGGCTTATTTTGCCGCTCTCCACAGTAGTCCATATTCATACAGGAGCTCCGGCGAAGTATAGCAAAGACTATAAAACCAATCTGCATAAATTTTCCGACAGTCTCCAGACAAAGATCACAGTTAAGAATTTTGACGACACGACACGATGACGAAAATTTCAATCCTTAAAGTCGCGTACAAATTTAGCGAAGAGATTTTTTCGGAGCATCCTGTACATCGCAACGTTATGCGAAAACAGACACGGTGGAATAAATTATAACGATCAATGAATATCAACTGATGAATAAATATAGTCGTGTACACAATTATATGAACAAATTCAAATCAAATTCGAATAAATAGACCTATCAGAAGCAGAACAGAAAACCGCAATGTCAGCAGTATTCGCATCAGCAACACAACACTAATTAATTACTATGCAAATCAATTTATAAACAATAATTACACCTAGCTACCACATAAAATATACAAATCGCTAATTATAATAAATCGCAACAATACAAGGGGCTTGCTAAATGCACAAAAAGAACGTAGTGTACTTTACGAAAAGTTCTGCATAGTTTTGCATAAATTATTCAGATCAACTAAACTGTCGCCAATCGGTCTTGAGCATGCTTATATATATACAAGGCAGCTACAAATCGTGGAACACAAGAAATTTGCATGTAATACTGAAATCAACTAAGCAATAAACAGAACTAGTCTACATAACCAAATTCATCCTGAAGTTTACATAATAGATTAATAGTATCATGCATGTATAGCCTACATTTCAACATATACACGAAATTTCAACAACAAATGACAACAACTACTGCACAGGACTTAGAACATTGTTACGCGACAGTTGTTGACTGAAGGCACCGAAGAGCCGCCATTTTGTAGGCTAAACTCTGCAGAGTACAATACTGCAACAGTCGTGCGAACTGCAATAGACATATGAGAAACAATTAATTAAGTCACGTGACTCGACTTGTCATGCTCATCAAAATTACTTTAAGACGGTGACACAATTAAGAAAACGAGATGTGTGGATAAACAAGCAGGTCATTATGATCAAAACACCTGTATCGTAATTCATTAGTATTATTAGTATTATTATCATCATCATCATCATCATCATCATCATCATCATTATTATTATTAAAATTTAAATTGCACTTGGTAGTTTAGTGTTATTATTATTATGCAATAATATTGTTTAACAATAAGTAGTAGCTAGATCTATCTTAATTTTAAACTCCCTCGGGAACATATACTGAGTGATAAAGTTATAACAATAGTATTAATTAATTAATTAATTAATATCTAATAGCAAGAATACAACAGTACAGAAGAGATTGATACGAGCGTGACTGCGACGAGTGTCATGTCGATGCAAATTTGCATATTTGCATACATGAATAAATTAGGAAAGCAGTTCATTTTGAGTATGATACACCCCTTTATCAAATCTCCGTTCATTCAGCCCTTCAATCGGCGCCGCAAGCCAAATTCGCGTCCGAATTTTTTTTTCCGCCAGAAAGTACTCGGATACTCGAATACATTTAGTAACTTAATTGTTGCTTTAAAGTTGCCGAAAATGACTGGTAAACTTATATTACCAGTTGGTATTTTACAGATACGATAAAAATATAACTTGGATCTGATTCACCCCTATATCGTATATAGGCCTATAGGTTGACGTCACAACTTGGACTAAAACCTCCATAGTTGGTGTTAAAAACTTGAAATCACATGATATTTTTTCGTTAAATATTCTGGTCCTTGTTACACTTCAACCGCATTTCAGCCGTAATTTTGACAGTCAGACGAAATTAAATTAGCCGGATTTTATACTGTACGCTTAAATTCGGCTAATCCGAGCAGCAGCCGAAAAATTCTGTCAGCCATTCGAAAAGCCCGAAAAACTCGGCCGAGGGTCCACGTAGTTCCTTAGCTCGCCGTACGGGTGCGCTTGTCAACATGAAGACTCGATTTTATAGTTCGCGTGCTTTTTGGTGGCGTCGCAACCCATCTCAAACGCAAACGGACAAAAAACAACAACAAGTAATTAGCAGATATAACTAGCGAAACTGTACGGTAAATATTATCGATTCGTTCAATATCTAAACGGTGTCCGCAAAAATCAATGAGAACAAATGTACAACATGCATGAGATTGTATACACTGGAACACATGACTTTTCAGCATATTTCATTGGATTCAAATCCTTGGAGAGATTTGGAGTAGCCTATAGTCCCATGTTGAAATGAACACACTTATAACACGGAGAAGACACAAAATGTAATGTTTTATCCCAGGCACCTTGCAGAGGGAAACCTCCCCACAAACAACGGATATTCCTCACCCCTCGTAAATTTCTCGGCATGCAATTTCTGTGATCGAATTAGGTCTTAGGATCATCCAAAAGAGGTTTCATTCTCTCCTCCAAATTCACGTTAATTCAATGCAAATGACGGCTTGTAATGTACTCATGACAGACGTCGAATGAAAGAATAACATTCTCCGAAAAAAAACACGACACATTTATAAATTAGACCCAGCTCTAATGTACATGGTGGCCAAAAAAGTAAGCCACTATCACTAATCATCATCAAATCGTATTAAAATCCGCCATATGGCAAGATTTTTTTTATCTGTTTCGAATACAAAATGAGTACAAGGATATGATAAGTTTGTATTAAATAATCTACGTGTGACCTAATTTGTGACGTCATCACTAGCTGTGTTTGAAGCTGCGATACGGGTATAATCAAAGCACCGGATAAAATCATGTTTGAAAACCAGGAAATAAAGAGAAAATATAAATAAAAGATAATTTTACACGAATCCCCATCTAAAACATCGTTTAGACATAGAATTCACAGCTTGCTACAGCGAACTGATGCCAGAGAGAGCGCTGACATCATTTACCGTATCTGACGCATATATGTCGCCAGTTTGTGGGTCGGGCATAGTTACTGAGGTCAGAAAGTAGGTCACGCATAGAATATCTAATACCAACGAATAATATTATAGTGCTGGATTGACACTCATTTATTTTTGGTAGTGGCTTACTTTTTTGGGCCACCCAGAGAATGTGCTTTCCATTGATGTCTGTCAGGAAAAAGTTATCTTAAAAGCAGCATTGATGAATCAACAAACAAATATTCAAAATTTGTTTTTAGTTTCCAGATGCATACATTTTATACGTACTGCGCATAATTATGTGACATTAAACGTATTATCACTGAAGCTAGTTTTGAGTAAAATGGTCACAACATAGTTTGTGGTCTCACTTATTTTCGGACCACTTAATCCGCGCACTACACGTATAGCGTTTAATATAGACCCGAATATCAGAAGCTTCGCGGTACACAGGCATGCGATCATTAGAATTACATTCCCACATTATCAACAATAGACTAAATGCTATGAAGTATAGGCCTAACTCTCTAAACTGAATCGATTTTAATATTTTCGGTGTACAGTATCCAGAGGAAATTCCACATCAGAAAATTATAAATTCCCCATATCACCTGAATAATGTCACCGCACTACCTTGTGAAACCCCAAAGTAGCTGTTAATTTGCAGTGCATAGGCCTAACAGTCAATATTATTGACACAGCGTACACATGTGACCTCATTTGAAATGCCATGCTACAGCGATTAACAAATTAACGCTTAAACTGAACAACAGTGGTAAGTGAACTCTGCTTAAATTTATCGCGTTTTAAAAGTTAGCAATTAAACTTCTACACAAGCACACAGTTCCACGTACTCGAAAAATGCCACTAAAGCAAGCAATTGAGAGTAAGTTCTGTACAAATTCTCGTGAACACAATTCATAGCGCATATCTTACAAACAACCACAAAACATGCATTTTCATGGACGCACGCGCGCGGCTGCAATAATTACGTCAAGGGGAATACTTCCCCCACTTTCTTTCGCATCTTTCCTATTTTTCTTCTGAATTCCCACCCTTCCTTTTCTTCCCACTTGGCCTTCTCTTTCCTTCCAGTCGGTCCACTAAATCTACCGTTTGTCCTCCCCCTTTGCTCTTCCCGCTTTCTCTTCTCACCCAATTCTCTCTTTTACTTAGGCTACCCGCTTTACTCTTCCCAAATTCAGGTAGTTGGAGCAATGTAACTGCAAGCCCTGCAAAACCCTGCCTACAAAAAATTCTCTTGCATTTATAAGTCAAATTTGTAAATTATAAGCCTTCAGTAGGCCTATAGCTAAAACTTGCAGTTGATTGATTGTTCGATCATGGCAACCCCTTTGAAAACTGCAACAAATTGCACACCCATCCACTTCCCTGACCAATTAAATCCACAATGAGATTGTCTTTTACGAGCATTTTTGATACGTGAAACAGTTTCTGTGTGTTTCAGTAAAATGTTCGCGCGAGAAAAAATTATAAGAAAATATGCAAATATATGCACATGCATATTCATCGTGGAGTCGACTGGCGGCTCAATAGAAAGCTTTGCCGACGACTTGAGAACCGCCGGTGGAACGGCAATGAGATGGCACAGTGCCGATACTCTGCGGCACTGTAAGTCGAGGTGCCGGAGTGCTGGTTTGGACGGATTTGCGGTTGGACACAGACTGTGGTGGCTTGGCTGTTTCTGATGATTGGTCATACTGCGACAACCTGCCCAAAATAAATTTGCATATCATTACATTTCGCGGGCCTACGAACAGCCCACCTCGGGGTCAACGAAGCTCACGGGCGAAAAGAGCATTCACGGTTTCCTGTTAGTGGTCAACAGTGATGGAACAGTGTTGGAGTCCCCGAGGACAAGTCCTCGTCCTCGAGGGTCTTCGAGGATCCTCGAGGACAATTTTGAAGTCCTTGGTCTTGGCCTTGGTTTTGAGGGTCGAGTCCTTGGCCTCGGCCTTGGCCTTGAGGCTTGTGTCCTTGACTCCATCATTGACAGTGAATGGCCATGGCTTCAACATTGGCGCCATGCTGCAACCTACCTACGTCGCATTTCATTTTCTGTCTTAAAATTAATCACCCTATAGTGACCTTGACATTTTAACCCTTTGACCTATAAATTGGCACCATGGTTGCGCGTAACATGGGGAACGTTCCGTAAGTGCTAGAGGTATACGTAGATCAGCGACGCAGTAACAACTTCAAATGTATTCGCTATAGAAAAGTGTTCGACAATGAATTCCGTTAGTGACAGGTGATTTTTACGTAATTTCAACATGTTGGCTATTCCAAGTCACGTTTGCATAGCACAATTCGCAGGCCTACAAGAAAACAAGGGGAAACTCATCCAAGCAAGTCGTACTTCTGTACACGAAAAGAGCTTTTAAGCAGCTGACTGTGTCTGAATGCTTGAAATGATGGTGTCTAGGCCTACTACTTCAGATGTCCTTAAGAGACGGTTGCAGAATTATTATAATTAGAACCTTCATTAGGTTGGTTACGGAGCGATCGCCGATCTACAGCACTAGAATTATTTTATCAGTCATAAATACAGTTTTGACAGTTCACTATTGATCTACTGCATCCAACTGAGAAGAGAAATACGACGAACCGTTGGTGGAGTTGGATCTGTTTGGCTTTGTACTCAGACGACAGTTGAGCCGGAAGCAGTGAGCTCAGTTCCAGACAGTCTCTCAAAGCGCACAGAATCTCGTAGCTCTGACGACCACGAACCTGCACAGAAAACAAACAAGCGAGCAATTTAAGTCAGAAAGAAAGTTCAGCGCATAAGTGCTTCCGCGCTGTTAAACGCAGATCACTCTAGGCTTACTTACTTACTTAAAGTCCTGTCACTCTATTTGGGTGCAACGTAGGCCACAGACACAATATTCGTCCCCATCCATCTCTGTTCCGTGCTGCTGCAGTGCTCCATCTTCCTCCAGCTTTACTTGTATCCTGCTGTCCACATCTCCTTCTCCAGATCTTTATTCCAGTTGTAGTTTTTTGGTCGTCTTCTCCGTCTGTTGTTGTGGCATTCACTGTTCTCCCACCGTCCGAAAATGTACTCGGCCACTTTCTTAAACATCTACAGCCTATGAGAAGTCTGGCTATCTTAGGTTCAGCGACAGATTGAATCCAACACGAGACTATAATTATTATCTGGTGTACGTTAAGAAATAGCTTAACTATCAGACATACAATTAATTAAATAAAGATAGTGTAACGGCAACCGGCAGCCGATCCCCATGGATTCTCTGCCGGCAGTGCGCGATGATTGGCTGGCATGTGGCACGCCACTGAGCTGCAGGCGACAGAGGAGGAGCCAGATCTCTGTTATCAAGATGGCGTCGACCTTTGCGCGATTAGTAATGTGGCGATCGGTTTTCCTCTTTTTCGGAACTGGAAGCTTAGTTAAGGGATAGGGTTAGGGTTATGGGTAGGTTTAGGCGCCAGCGAATTATTTCTAGCTGACTGCCGGCAGGGGATCCCTGCAGATCGGCTGCCGGTTGCCGGCAACCGATACACAACGTAAAATAAACTCATACGATTTCGGCCCTTTACGTTAACGAAAAGAACTGTAACCCTGCACGCACGAGTTTCACAACGGACAAGAATCTGATAACGTTTTGACTCGCACTTTGAGAGTGAAAACTTGTTTGTCGATGTCATCGCGTCGACAATGTTTCGTGTCTTCGTTCTTCGTTGCATCGTCGTCAGCGAACAGTCTCTTGACGGCCGAACTGTTGACGCTTGTCACTGACCCCGACCCAGCTGTACGTCGCGTACCATCGCGAGCTGCTCTCTCGTCCGCAGATCTGCCAATTCACGACAGATTGTCAGTTCCTCAAGAAACTCTCAAATTTTGCGAAAATTTCTGCACGCGAAGTTCCGTTACTCCTATTAGAGCTGTCTATAATTGTTATAAATTACAAATTAGAACTTATAAATAAATTAAAAATTACATGTGTTATAAATTATAATGATATCTATTATTGCGATATCACGATTGTTTTAAATCGTTGACTACGTCTGTATGTGTACTAGCGCATTAAACTGTTATACTTAGGCTAACAATTAAAATATGCATCATCTGAATATTGGAATCGACGAAGCATTAAATTTCGTGACATTTTTGTCGAGATTAATCAGTGCGCCGCCGACCTGTCTCGACCTGGACATGCACACACTCGAACTTCGATGGCCCGGCGACCGAGAACAGATCCATCGGGAGCTTCGAGGGTGAAGATGACCTGCACTGGACGACGGTTGAGACCGCCAACGCACGAACTGAAACAGTGGAACTCTAGCAGAGTTGTCACCCACTCGGCCCCGGCTGCACAGCACACGAAACACGCAGACGATGCAGAATGTGCAGCACAGCACATTGAAGCAATGGAACAACTGTCCTCAAAGTCCAGTGGCGGATTTAGAGGGGGCCGAGCTGGCTCTGCCCCCTCCCCCTTAGGCGACGGACTGACGCCGTCACTCACGGTCATGTTAGCTAATGCTAAATGTTGATCGTTTTGCTGTACACATGGCACTCAGAATGTTCAAAATTCTGCCACCAGCAGATTTCTGACAGCATTAGAGTGCAAAAAATTCGTTTTCGGCCGGGGCTCCGCCACGGACCGCACTGGAGGAGCTTACAGCGCTCCCCCGGACGCCCTAGCTGGTTTAAGGGGCAGTAATTCTAAATGGGAGGGGAAGGGGAGAGGAAAGGAAGGTGAGACACCCCCCTTCGCAAATTCCTGGATCCGCCCCTGAAGTCTGTACATAGATTGGAAGCCTTTAATATAAGTCAGTCGACAACGAAAAAGATAATGACACTAGTCACTTCAGAGCCACTGTAGGGAAATGAACGGCTGGAAAGGTGAGTCTACAGACGACTGCAGAAAACTCGCAGAGGGGACGGCGCAGACGTGACATGGCGCGGTAGTTCGTTCCAGACACAAGCAGCAGCAGCGACCGGAAAAGCTCGGTCGCCGACAGTCGACAACCGTGTACGTGGCTTAGCACTGCGCTGATATCCGATTCTAGGCCTACAGTGTGTAGCCCATATACCATGATCTACCTTGTATGCCGCCCACGCGAACAAAATTCAAAATATTTCCGTCGGCTGCTTTAAATAGATATTCTCGTGCCACGAAATAACAACACTGTCAACAAACTTAGAAACGCTAGAGCTTTTTTTCGAGAACGTATGCATACAAACGAATTCGAAAACTCGTTTCTGCTTTGCTCTTTGAGCAGGCTTACTTAGAGAATGCCAAAGTTTACGACCATGTATTCCGTACTTTGCACGTGAATATTTTCCTTTTTGCTTTGATTTAGTTTGTTTGATAGTATCGTTATGTGTCATTAGTTTAAATCTATGTTAACTGCAGTAATATTAAATAAACCTTGATTATATTGATTATATTACATAAGTAGCAGAAAGTCAGGAAAGAAACAGCTGACAAGATGGTCAACTTTTGAACCGTCTTGAATATAGTTTTTCACATTTGTTTTTGTGTTTTTTTTACTGTTATAATGCACTGCTTGTTCCCATGTTTACATGTGTATGCTATGCTGTTTTTTCGTGACATTAAGGAATATATCTGTATACAGTATTTGTTATATGAATGTGATGTTGTAACCTGGACAAAATCTGAACCATCCAATATTAGTTATGCTTTTAACTCTGTTTTATGTAGGATTTACGTACAGGGTGAAACATGACTTGTTAAGCAGTATTTACGAATATACTGGACAATCAGATATTTTAGAAAAAATAACTAATAGACGTAGACGTTCTGTAGCACAGTCATTATGTAATCATAATTCACTTATTCAGTACTTTGCCAGTGTAATAGCGCAATTCAGTGTTTTTTTATTTTTCTCTGTATATATCTGTCATTTATGTCTTTGCTACTGATCATATCAGTGAATAAATGATGCTATAACAAAAATAAAAAAGCCAACAGTGTACAGTTGAGATGCTGGTGTCGGTGCAGACCTTGCGGCAGTTCAAACGGCACGATGACGCTGAGTCTTCGTGTTCCAGCGTCCTCGAAGTACCTCGCCTGATCGTGCTGCGACCGAATGAGATGCTGCGCCTGCGCCTCAGCTTCCGTACCCAACTGTCCCATCGACGCTGCCTCCCTCACCGCTCCAGCCACGTGGTTCGGGCACCGACGAACCACGTCGCGAACATGCTCTGGACGCACGTAGACCGGCAGGACCCTGACGACGGAGCCCCTGGGCGGTGGTCGGGTGGGAGAGGTGCGATAGACGAAGGGACAGGCGGCGCCGAGACGAACGTACAACTTTCCCAGTTCGTCCGAATGCTACATATACACACGACACATTCATTCATTCATTTTCGTTTATTTGTCAGTCACTGTGCAGCGATTCAATGCTGTCATTTTGCATGACAGCTTTCCATCAAGCTCGGACCTCTGGCCACCAATGGAATAGTTTTTATTATTTTCACTTAGCTTTTAACCCTCGGGATCTTTACTACCGAGGGTACAAATTTTTAAATTAAAAAATAATAATAATAATAACCATGACAATATTTATAGTGCTGTCGTCTTCGGCGTCAGCCATATGCGAGAGTTCACTTTGGATCATCTGGACAACAGTCGGTCAGCGCCAGGTATAGCGGCCGACGGTATAAGCCAAGTTGCAAACTTTACCTTTGAGTCCGCCTTTGGCTGCTATAGGCCGAACATTCGCCCATCGCCATGTATTATTACTCAACCATAAGTTTGATACTCATTCACCGTCCCGCGGAGGGTGGAAGGCTGAGTCGACCTAGGCACTGCAGTAAGTGTGCAGCCTGTGCCCAAAGCTGCGTATCGCAGTGATTTTCGTGAAAACACAAACTTTTGTCCGCAGCGCGATTCGAACCTGGG
>Ga0056115_1001218_pt1 | contig 11996 bp, 9 predicted proteins | sample WorMetOlspDAHAB1_FD_77007 | JGI IMG/M metagenome (GOLD analysis project Ga0056115, IMG submission 77007) | Marine gutless worms symbiont microbial communities from Max Planck institute for Marine Microbiology, Germany - Olavius sp. DAHAB.1 ... | reverse complement strand
TCGGTAGGCAGCTTCGTTGGACGAAAAATGCCGGAATTTTACAACTTCGTCTAGCTGCCGCCCAGAATTATTAGCCTTTTTTTCGTATATAGTTCCGTAATTTTTTAATCCATTTGATAGCAGAGCGTGTTGCCCTCAATCCACAACTTCCCTTCTCTCACACACGATAACCTCATTAAATTTCCGTTTTCGCTCTGATTAATCCAGAATGTTTTATTAAACTCGTCTACCGAAGTCTCATGACTTGAAACTAATTTTCGGATTTCCTAACCGGTCGATTTATTTTCTTCATAAATTTAGAAAGATAAGAAGTTGCTTTTCCGGAATGGATGAATCGAATTTTGCGAATTGGGCACCGGCATCAGCTGCCGGGCAACATATTGAGGCATCAATTAAACGGAACCAATAACAATTCCGATAACGAAAGCAGGCTTTATTGTCAAGATTTGATTTTTTACGACGGAACTGAAATTCAAGCCGATTTGAGCATCTTGAACACTTCATTGCGAAACAGCTTATCAAGCACATCGGTATCCGGTTGTGGGCATGCCATGAAGGCCTCATCGCTGTAGGAACATCAATCGTTGGCCAGAACATGCAGATGAGGATGAATATACTGAAAATCGCCCCAACACTGCACGGCAATTGCGCCGGGTTTGGCCTCGTGATATGGTGCGGCTTGCGTCAGATATAAAAATATTGCGCCAATCAAATTCAAATGTCATATATTTTAGATATACCTTCTGTGATATCTTCTGCCGGTATTTGAGGACACATGGAAATGACTGAACCAAGGATCGTGAAAAGATCGCTGAAGTTTATGGTGATGGCGGCAATATTTGCAGCCGCTTTACTCTTTATGGCGATTATTGCGGCCGAGCCTGTTTTGAACTCCAGTGCGTTCAAGTCTCGGATAGAAACTTCCATCGGTGAACTCCTTGAGATGCGCTTCAAGTTCGAGGGTAGAATCAAACTGGGCTTTTGGCCGATTCTGTCCGTGGTAGCAAACAACCTGAATGTATACACTTCCAAGGGGAAAATCGCATCTGCTGATAGTATCGAAATCGATCCTCGCCTGCTGGATTTAATTTCTTTGAAAGTCCATTTTAATGATGTCCATATCCAAAGTCCCAAACTGACCTTTGATCCACACGCGCTTGAAAAAATAATTGCACTGGCCGCTCGGAGAACCGATGATCCTTTGCCTGTTGAATCGCTGGTGATTGAATCATTTTCAATATCGAATGCACGATTCCTTTACTCTGATGATCGATCTGTGGTGGATATGGATAGTATGGATTTTGACGGTGGACGCCTATCCATTATTGAGAATCGACAAGTCGTTATCGATGGTCTCATATCTTTCTTTAAGGCCGTCAATTTTGAGGGTGAAGTTTCGGCTCAGAAGATCAGGTTACAGGATTTCCAACTCACCAATATAAAGGTGCAGGTAAAGGATGAAAACGACAGGCTGACTTTTGATCCTATTGAGCTGAAATATTTCGGCTCAAAGTCTAGGTTGTTTGCCACGTTGGACCTATCAAAAGAAAAACCATTTCTCGAAACGCGACTCAATATCACCGACTTGAAAATTGGACCTCTGGCACAAAAATTTAATCCGAAATTCAAGATTAAAGGCAATGCAAATGTTAATGCGAATATTTCAGCAGGCCCGATCGACATCGAACAGATTTTTAATGGCACGCCGGGTGCCGTGCAAAAGGATCTATCGGCTTCAAACACTAACTATCCTGTCAAAAATTTTAGAGTTGAGAAATTTTCAGTTGAGGCAACTGAAGTTGCCTATTCAAAGGGCAAGACTACTGTCCTAATTCCTCGCTTAAATCTCGCCGGAGACCAATTGACGATAGTTGAAAACAACCGGCTGCGAATAAATGATTTTAGGAGTCTTATTGCTGCGACGAACTATAAGGTGGATACCGTCATCAAGCGTATACCCGTGACGGGACATTATATCCGGGATGTAAAAATCGGGTTCAAGGTTGATCAAGGTATTTTGACAGCAGATACCGTCCATATGAATTATCTCGGATTAAAACTAAAATTAGCCGGCAGATTGGATCTTTCCCGCAAGCTGTCCAATGCGCAATTGCGAATCGAGTCATCCGCATCAGTTATAACACCGCTTGTTGAACGAATCCTACCGGGTTTTGATATCAGCGGTGGCCTGAAAGTCAATTCGGATATTCTTGCCACCGGTGTCCAGATAAACAATCTGATCAAAAGGCTGCAGGCTATTTCTAAATCTGAAAGGCCTGTCGAAGAAGAAGCCTTTCCGGTAAATAAAGTGGAGATCAAATCCCTGACTGCATCCGCCGACAATATAACGTTTGCAAAGGGCATCACCAAACTGGGTAATGCCAACATAAAGCTTAGCGGCGCCCGGATGGCATTTATTGAGAAAAAAAAGCTGACAATTAAAGATTTCGATTCATTGTGGCGTAAAGCGCGATTCGAGGCAAACATTCAAATACGCAATCTTACCGTTGGCAGCCAAAAATTTGATAATCTCAAATTTGCCATTCGTGGAGATCGCGGGTCTCTGAAAAGCGATTCGATAGAATTTGACTATTTTGGTGCGAGGACAAAAGTCGCGGGTACGCTCAATATGCAGGAAAGCCTCAAACATCTGAAGGTTCGAATCGAAATGCCCAACGTGGATTTGAAAAAATCATTTGAAGACCCGGAGGAGCCGGATATTTTGGAGGGCCTGGTAAAAATTCAGGCTAAATTTGAAGCCAATGCAACCTATTTTAATAAGATCCCCAAAAACATGAACGGCGAATTTTCAATTACGGGTCGGAACTTGATTTTAAAGGATGTTGACCTTGACAAGGCCCTGGAGGAATTTAAAAAAATGAAGGGCTACGGTTTCAATGATTTTTCAGCCCTCGTTTTGCTCGGGCCATTGGGAGCTGTTGTTTCCCATGGCTATGATCAACTGGAGGCCTTCAAAAATATAATTGCAGCGACCGGCGACAGCACCTTAAAACAGGTTGTCTCGGATTGGACGATTTCCGCCGGTGTTCTAACCGCCAGAGATGTTGCCTTCAGCACGCAGCGCAACAGGGTTGCCGTCAAGGGCAGCCTCGATCTGGCAAATCAGAAATTTAACAGTGTGATCATCGCAGTTGTCGATCCCCGGGGATGTATTGTTAACAGTGAAACCGTCAATGGACCTTTTGAAAAACCCGAAATTAAAGACGTTGGTGTGTTTAAAAGGACGGTAGTTCGGCCTCTGAAAAGATTATTAAAAACAAAATGTGAATTTTTTTATGATGGTTCGGTGCCGCATCCGGCAGGTGAACAACCGCCAGGGGAAGGCATTGAGGTCGGGCCAAGCTGAACGTAAAGCAATCAAAGGTCTACGCCAAAAATCGCCCTGTTTTTTTTGGCTTAAACTGATGTTTTTGACACCAAAATAGGCGTTCTAAGGATAATACTTCAACAAGACAAGGTGGAGAGTGGGAATCGTGATTTAAAGCAGGGTGCGTTGATAACAATATATTTGGAACTTAATATATAACTCCCATTAGTTTATAACTTTTTTATTAACTTTCACAGTTATGTTGAGTAACAGTTAAATTGGAATAAGCATTAAAGCTCTTGGTCAGCGGGGACTGCTAATATGCGCGGCAAACGAACATGGTCCGGCTGTTCAAGGATAAATCGAACCACTCTGGCTATATCTTCCGGCTGCAGCGGTCGTGGTATGTTCATACCCTTATCCGGCTGAACCTTCCAGTCCCGGTGAAGTTCGGTTTTTACCAAACCCGGTTCGATCGCTGCCACGCCGATATTTGTCTTGGCGAGTTCCAAGCGCAGGGCTTCAGTCAGCGCTTCAATTGCGAACTTTGTACCGGCGTAGGCCCCGGCGGTTGGTCTGACTTTGGTACCGAGGACACTGGAAGTGTTCAGCAAATACCCTGAGCCAGTGGATTTAAAATGCTTGACGGCAACGTAGGCCATGCGGAATGCGGCTTCAACATTGACCCGCACCATGTAGGCGATTTCTTTGATATCGATATCATCGATTCTTCCAACCGTGATAACCCCGGCATTGTTAAAGACGATGTCACAACGGCCGAAGGTATCCAAAGCTACTTTCAGCAGATTTTGCGACATCCCCTCCTGACAGATATCGCCTGGCAGAACGGCAGCATGTGTTAACTCGCCTTTTATTTCCATCAGCCGATCTTCTCTTCGTCCGGCCAAAACGAATTTTACACCGATTTCATTCAGGTTGAGTGCGACTGCCCTGCCGATGCCACTGCTGGCACCGGTTATAATTGCGACTTTGTCCCTTAAATCCATTTTTACTCTCCGTTTAAGGATTTTAATAAGTTCTCTATTTTTTGATCAGTGTATACACTACATCCAACTCAGCACAACAGCCAGAATCGATACTAGCATTCCGTTGAATCACATACCGTGCTTCTTTCGGATTGATCGTGTTAAAGTCAAACATACCGAAATGGTGGCCGATCATGTTTGGTATAGCCGCCTGTTCACACAAACTCAACGCTTCCTGAACTGTAAAATTTCCCGGTATGTTTCTTTCCCGCCGATAGGCATCGCGCCCGTTTATGGGCAGCAGGGCCAAATCAATGCTCCGGGCAGCAAGGATGTTGTCCAAACCCGAATATGGTACACAGTCCCCGGAATGATAAATAGATAACGCACCTAATCGAATGACATAACCCAGATATAGATGTTTTCCATCCGCATCAGTATCCAACCTCTCGTGGGCCGAGGGGATGGCGTCGATGCGAATGTCACTGTTGATCGCCACTGTTTGACCCGCATCGATAAGGAATGTTTTATCTTCCGGCACCCCAATTTTCTTAACATGGCTTGCTGTAGCTTCCGGAACGACTATTTTCAGATTCGGGTTAGCCGCCACCATGCCCGACACCGTCCAAGGATCTAAATGATCGGAGTGCTTGTGAGTGGAAAGAATCCAGTCGGCAACAGCCGCCTCTTTAGGCAAAATCGGGGGCGGTATCATTCGACGGTGTTTTAATTCGGCATTTTGGTACTTTTCAGCCAAATAATCCGAAAGATAAGGATCGATTAAAATCAGTGTATCACGGTATCTGATGGCAAAACCAGCCTGACCTAACCAGAAAAGGCGGACATGGCCGATGTTACCTGGCGGGGCTTTGATTGCCTCCACCAATGAAGATGAAATCTTTTCCGAAAAAAAGCTCCCCAAAATCAGCCGTCCCTTTTCAGGATATTAAGTAGGTTTTTGACAGCACCGCATGGGATCCGATCGACAAACTCCTAAGTAAATCCGCCGATATGTGTTATTTTTATATCCCTCTCGTAAAGGAGCAGCCGATTCAAATGAGGCGGTTCTACTGTGAACAGGTCAGTGGCGAGACCGGCGAATCAGCTTTTCGTTTCCGTTTTCTCCACAAGAACATCAGCTTCGTTTACGAGGGTTGTCCGCAATCATTGGTTTTCCGCTGCGCTCAACAACAATTTTACGAAATCCTTCTTTTTCAATAGATCCATAGTCATGCCCGGCATGTCCGGGAAAGGCAAAAAATGTCACCAGGGGCTCATCCGGTGCGGTGTTGATGCTGCGGTGGGCATACCGGGCCGGAACATACACGGCTGAACCCGGATTCAGCTCTCTTGCCTCCCAGTCGCCTTCCGGATTTTCCATCATCATATAGCCGCATCCTCTGAGACAGTAATAGACTTCGGCTGTATCCAGAACATTGTGAAAATGTCCTTTGGTCATAAAGTATTCGTCACCGATTTTTCCGGGGTAAGTAATACTGGTCCCATAGGCGATTTCATTTTCTCTCTCCGGAACGCCCATGTCGAAAAATTCGTAGACCAATAAGTCTTCCTTTTGAAGTTGGGTTTCAAAAGCTTCTTTGTCATAGTAGATGTTCCTCATTTGCGATAGAAACCGCTGAAGCGGTTTGCGGGTTTTAGACAAACCCGTGACAAGGTCAAAGTCCGTTTGCGTGGAAACCAAATTTTTCATATTCGCAACTCTCTCCTTAAAACTGTTCAATTCAGAAATTAGCAATTTTTCGATTGAGCCCCGCCCGAAAGCGGAATTCTATGAATTAATTAAAAAATTGTGTTCAGCAACCGCAAAAGAGTTAACAGTGAGGCGCATGACAATTCGCCGCAGACTAAAACATTGGGGTTTTCAATTTAGGCGGCTTTTTACGAAATTATATTGTGTCATATCTTTGCGAGCATATCGCCCAAATCAGCCTGGTTACTTGCAGCCTTTAGAAAAATAGGAAGCAGCCGTTCATAAACGGCTTTGTTTTTCGGGTCAGGAAGGATCTCATTTTCAATTTGGTGGATTGAGTCGATTACAGAAAAATCCTTCCACCAGCCGAGTCCAACCGCAATTGTCGCTGCGGCACCAAGTGCCGCCGCCTGCTGATCGATATTGGTTTTGATCACCTTCATGTTGTAGACGTCGGAAAAGATCTGCCACCAGAAGGCGCTGCGACTGCCGCCGTCGACCATCACTATTTCATCGCTAATTCTCGTTAATTTGCGTAATTTGTCCAATGCCAGGCGGAGCGCCATGGCAATACCCTCCATTGATGAACAGCGCTGATGTCAATCATTGCGGCGATGCGTTGGGGGGTCGGTTCCATTGCTACCTCATCTGATCGTCTTTAAACAATAAACTGCTTCAAATTAGTTGGCGGGGTTATTGTAGACATTTATGGCTGCAGATGTTAGTTGACATGTACAATTTTTCCCATATATCCTTTATGCCTGCCAACCTCCTTATTATTCCGCTTTTCGCGTATACACGATGAGCAGTATCACCAGCACGATGGCCGTTATCATCCGTCGCGAGCCATCATCCATCTGCATGGTTCTAAGGATGCTGGTCAATGTGACCAGAAAAATTGAACCAATCACAGCTCCCAGATACTTACCCTGCCCTCCGTTGAACTCGATGCCGCCGATTAGCACAGCAATGATCGATGACACCATGTATCCGGCTTTTGCCTCCATGCTCATGTTGGGATTGTTCACGAATCCGAGCAGAAAAAATCCGGAGAGAGCCGAGAGGGAACCGCTCACGCCGTAAACGATCATGCGGTATCGCTTGGCTTTGACCCCTAAAAGCTTTGCCGCTCGATCGTTAGCCCCGATTCCATATAGTGTCGCACCGATAGCAGTTCGTCTCATGACATAGGAGACGACGATAATAATGACGCACCAGATCGGCACGACCCACGGCACCTGATAGATGCTGCGGCCGATAGTAATTTTGATCGAACCCTGCCCGAGCAGGCTTAGAAATGGAGATGACTCGCCGATGATCCTTCCCTTGGTGACGATCAACATGATGCCCATGATCACAAGATACCAGGCAAAGGTCATAATAAGCGGCGCAATGCCCAGATAGGAAACACCGAAACCGTTTACCAGACCGAGAACGAAGCCTGCCGCCACGACGGCAATAAAAGCCGGAATCAGATAGGCATCGTTGCCGTTGACTATGGCCGCCGCTACAAACATGCCCACTGTAAGCATGCCTCCGACTGACAGGTCCAGCCCTTCTTTTCCGGAGATAACGACGATTGCCTGCCCCAGCGCAAGCAGCCCCAAAAAGAAGGACGCCTGCAGAATGTTCATGATCTGCAAAAAAGAAATAAAAGCAGGGTTGATAATTGCACCAAAAATAAACAACCCGAGCAGGAGCACGAACGATGTCGCCACCCGGTCGCTGATGATCGCTTTTGCTAGCGTATTTATACGATTGTCCGAACGTGTATCGCTCATTGCTCATTCAACCTTTATGATTTGATGCTTTTCAACCACTGTGGAATACCGCCCAGGCTCAGGGCCAGGACAATAACCATCCCCTTCGCAAAGCCTTGATAAAAAGCGGATACTTTGGCATAAAAAATAATGTTGTTGATCAGTCCCAGTATCAGCGCTCCCAAAATAGCACCCCGAATATTCCCCTTGCCCCCGGTCAGAGCAATCCCTCCGATCACCACCGCGGCCACCGAATTTAGGGCGTACTCCTGGCCAACGCGAAAATCTCCACTGGCGGTGGACATCAGTGAACACACCCCGGCCATGGCGATAAAAATGCTGGCAACCACATGGGCCAGGAACCTGATATTGGACACCTTGATGCCCGAAGCGTACGCACCGTCTTCGTTGCTGCCCACAGCATAGATATATCGACCGAATGCGGTTCGGCTGATAATGATCCAGATAATAATAGCGATGAGCAAGACAACAAGAGGAAAAGGCAGCAAACCGGCTACTTTGAGGCGATAGATCTTATAAAAATAACGGGGAACATAACCCCCGGCCACCGGCAGTATGGTTTGTGCTATCCCCCAGAAAAGGGTCATGGTGGCAAATGTGGTGATGAGCGGTGACATTTTGAGTTTTCCGACGAAAAATCCGTTCATTACGCCGCTTCCGAGAAAAACGACAAAAAAACCGAGACAGATGACCGGCAGTACATTCGTATCGTTCATGAAATAAGCTGTCAGGCAGGTAAACAGCGACAGGGCATATCCAATAGAAAAGTCAACACCGCCGGATATGATGATAATGGCCTGCGCCATGCTGACCAGAATCAGCGGGGTGTAGGCCATAAAGTTGGATCTGAGTATACGGTAGGTAAAAAATCGATCTTGAAAATAGAAATTTATTGCGAGTAGTACTATAAAAACTACGAAGGCGGGAAAAGCAGAATCCTTAATCACGCGCATTAAGAAGGTTTTCTGTTTACTGTCAAAGTTAAGTTCCGCAGCTGCCATCATACCACCTCGACTCGAAGTGATGACCTGACCAGATTCTCATCCGATAGATCGTCATATGAGATTTCTTCCGCAATTTCTCCTTCAAACATTATCAGGACCCTATCGCAGTTGCAAATGAGCTCTTCGTTGCTGCTGGTATAAAGGACAACCGCGGTGCCCTGATCCGCCAGCTCATGAACCAGTTTATATAAGGTGTCTTTAGCCTGAATGTCGATTCCTTTGGCCGGGTCGTTCAGCAGCAGCACTTTGGGTAAAAACTGCAGCCACCGGCCGAAAACGACTTTCTGCTGATTACCGCCGCTCAAATTATTTACAATCATCTTCGGATCGGGGGGGGCGATCTCCGTTTTTTGAATAATGTTGTCCGTGATACCAAAGAGTTTTTTAAAATTCAAAACCGGTCCATCCTTTTTAAGACAAAAACGAGGGAAAATCACATTGGCAAAAAGGTCGTGCTTGGCGAGAAGGCCTTCTTCCAGCCGATCGCCCGGAACCAGATAGGTTCCATTGCGGATGGCATCCCGGGGATGTTTGGTTTTCACGGTCGTTTTTCCCAGCATAATTTGTCCCCTTGAGGGCGACATATCTCCCGCCATCAGCATGATCAGCTCCTCCTGCCCCTGACCGTGCAGTCCGCCAATGCCCAGAACCTCTCCCCGCTTGACACTCATGCTGACGTTTTTCAAACCATCCCGGTAATAAACATCTTTCAACTGTATGGCCGTCTCGGCATCCGACAAGTCCCGTGTCTTCTTTTTCTCGAAGTCGATCGCGTAGCCCTCATCGCCGGCCACCAGGGGAATGATCAACTTCTCCGACCGTTCCTCCGCTTCGAAGTCCACAGTCCCAACCGTCTCACCGTTTCGAAATGCGATGACCAGATCACAAATTCGGGTGATTTCCCACAGGCGATGGGAAATAAAGATGACGGACACCTTATTTTCCTTGAGTTCCATTACCTTTTCAAAAAGCTGCTCAACGTGGTAGTATTCCAGTGCGGCGGTCGGTTCATCCAGGATGAGCATTTTAGGCTCTTGAGAAAGTGCCTTGGCAACTTCGACCATTTGCTTCTGGGCTGGTGACAGGACCGCCGTTTTGGCATCGATGGGAATTTCACCGGGAATGAGGTCTTCGAGCATCTGGTGTGCTCGGTCTTTGGCTTCTTTATTGTCCAGAAAAGCTTTCCAGCACCTTTTTTCATTTCCGAGAGAGATATTTTCCCATACGGTCAGATCGGGGATTAAACTGAGGTTTTGATGGGCCAGAACGATACCGAAACTTTTTGCATCCTTGGGAGACCTGATATCTGCCTGTTGCCCGTCAATGACTAAATGACCTTCGTCTCTTTTAATCAAACCGGAGCATAGCCTCGCAAATGTGGTTTTGCCCGAGCCGTTTGCTCCGACCAAACCGCATATTTTGGGTCCTTCGAAACTGAAATTTGCGTTTTTCAGCGCCGTGACAGCTCCGAAAGATTTTTTAAATCCCTGTGCTTCGAACGAATTCATAATGCCATTACCTGATTTCTACTATTCTTTACTTATATAACTCAGGGATCGAAGAGTTGCTCTTCTGAAGCGTTCCATGAAATATTGATTGACCTCGAGCGGATTAGTTATGATTCTGGCGCACCGGATAGATACGCCAGAATTTGTTAAGTGATAATATCCGGAATAAAAATAGAGGTCCCGCTATTCAAACAAGGTATCGATAAACTCCTCGGACTTGACTTCATCGATATAATCTTCTACGCCACGATACCGGATGTGCTCTTCCAGCGCCTCTTTTACATTCTTATCTGTGATAACATTTGCATGGTCGATCCTGAGCACTTTGCCGTCCCATACCGAAGCCTTGGGTTTTTTACCCTGTTTAATCCGAATGGCGGTACCCAGCGCAAGTGTCATCGCATTGCCGGGGCCGTTGGCGATGGCATAACTGGTAAAACCCTTGTCCAGATTTTTTACCCAGTACTCGAAAAACGGACGGAAACCCGAACCATTGACGATCGGCTGCGGTCTGCCGGCCGCATCAAAGGCCCTGATTACGGAAAGACACTCACCGTCATGGGCGACAACGCCGTCGATTTTCGGGTATGCGGCAATGCCATCCGCCATGGCCTGCTGTGCCAGCGCCGGATCCCAGGAGCCGTATATCTTTGCAAGCAGTTTAATGTTCGGGTAGCCTTTCAAGGCACGCTCGAAACCTTGGTCCCGCATGTCGCTGGCGGGCGCACCGTCGATACCGCTCAGATAGACGACACTGCCCTTTTTACCCATACGGTCGAAAACATACTTGGCCAATTTTTCCATCCAGACGTCATGGGTGGGCAGGATGACATAGGGGGCTTTCGACGTGACGGGTTGGTCACTGATGACTGTGATAATGCCTTCATCCACCGCATCTTCGATCACCGGATTGAGGGCCGTCAACGAAGCCGGATCGATCAGAAGTATATCGACTCCAGAGTCAATAAAATTTTGAATGTGGCTTCTTTGGAGGTCAACATCAAATCCGGCATGTTGAATTTGCAGCTCACTTATCAATCCCATCCCCTGGTATAAGGCCGCCTTCTTCTGCAGGTTATTGATCATCTGGGTACGCCAGCTGTGGGTGATAAAACTATTGGAAACCCCTACTTTGAAGCCTTTACCTCCGGCGAAGGCAACTGCCGGCACGATAAAAATCACGATCATCAGAATAACTATTAAGCGTTTCATAATTTTGTCCTCCCCTTTTTAATTAAAAGTTTGTTTTTTTCGTTCGCGTCTATGACAGGCCGCTCGCTTTGGATCACCTCCTTCCAGTCCGAACCTTTTGCGTTACCAAGGGTGTTTATTCACATTTTTTTATAGTCTTCCAGATAAAGTTTTTGGGCAGCGTTATCAGTCGTCCCCCCTTTCAACAATGTACTATTGGTACACCTTATTCAGGAGGGCTCTTTCTAGTCCGCCAAAGGCGGACCAAAAAAATTATCTGAAAGTCTATTGTTCAACTTAAGGTCAGTTTCCTGCCGGGAGCAAAGCGGATTGCCTCAGGCGTACCTGATGGATACCAGGAAACTTATGACCTGAATTTTGCACGAAAATCTCCTCTACGAACTCTTCAAGGTTAATTTTTCATAATTGACCTTGGCCGATGTTTGTTGTTTTCAAAATTCAGGTATTAATTATTTCTAGTTTATTT